>Ga0190352_1000019_pt1 | contig 47550 bp, 82 predicted proteins | sample 4872131011_MG_FD_161682 | JGI IMG/M metagenome (GOLD analysis project Ga0190352, IMG submission 161682) | Hydrothermal vent microbial mat bacterial communities from Southern Trench, Guaymas Basin, Mexico - 4872-13-10-11_MG | ecosystem: Environmental > Aquatic > Marine > Hydrothermal vents >...
AATAGCAAAATAGCTCTTTCCCTGTCCATAACTCGCATAAATTAAGATGATGTCTGATGGAAACAACAAACATTTATATCCAATGCCAAATGGCAGTGGTATTTTAAGCTCTGGTTTCAACATATCTTGAAAAGAAGTAGGCGTGGTATGCTTGATGATGCGGTAGTCTCTTGAATTGACTTTCTCTACTTTGCCAAACTCAACAGCCTTGTTCAATATTTTATATGCCGTTGAATATTGACTACTGTTTAATCCAAGAGTTTGCATCATCTCTTTTATGGTAAAAACAAATTCACCGTCATAGTCTTGGAAACTGTCTAAATACTCCAAGACCAGCTTTAGAACAGAACCCTTTTGCTTCATTCAGCTTAAGCCCAGATACCACTTTAGTCTTTGATTTTGAAATATTGCTTCAATGCCTGCCTTATTATATAGCTCCGATTGACATCTTTTTTCTCACATTCTTTGTCAATCCTTACCAAGTAATCAAGAGGTAAGGAAACTGTTACCGTGGTATTTCTTCCTCGTTGCATCTTCATTTTGTTCCTCCTGTAAATTGTTTTATACTAAATACGCCAAAATTATATGTATGTCTTATATCTTCTAACTGCTTTTCATCTAATACCATTAAACGTTTGCCTGTATCTATATCAAACCCCATACTTTTCAAGGTTTTGCCTTCAATTTCCAATACTCCTAATCCATTTTCTTCAATTTCTTGAGCAATTAGTTTCATAATCTCACGCAATATTCTTACTCTTGTCCCACGCTTTATTTCTTCTTCAAATTGTGCATACTCATATTTATTAAATGTTTCTATTGTTTTAAGAGCAAATATTCTTTCAATACTAACACCAAAACTTTCATTTCTAATTCTTAAATCCAAATAATCATCTATTTTCTTGCTCATAAGCTTTCCTTTATTGAAATAAGTTTTTCTTTTATTTCAAGTTTGTTTAATAAATTGAAATAATGTTTTTTTTTCATCTCCTTATCCTTTAATTTTCTTTAATTCCATTGGATGTAGATAAAATATGCTATTGTCTATCTCTACCTTAATTGCAGTTATTGTGCTAAAAAAGGACACAAATCCAATTACCTTTGCCGTCTTCCCTTTAATATCAAATATTTCTGTAAGTGGGCAAGGTAAAATTTCTACTATGTCTCCTATTTTAAAAGGTTGTTCCATTTTTAAATTCCCTCAAAGCTACTTGATATATCATTCTCTGTTACAATTGGATTTACGGTCTTTTCTGGCAAAGATTTAACCCATTCTATAAACCTTTCTCCTAAAGCATCAGATATTCCAATCCAATCATTCTCATCATTCCAACCATAAGCACCTATTCCAAAAAAATGCTTATCTGCATTTGGGTCATAAACAACTACAAATATAGCATCCTGTAATTTAACTCGTTCTACATATAAATAAAATGAATTGCCCTCTACTTCTCCATTGAAAATAGCAAACGTCTTGCCGTTGGTTCTTAAATAAATCCAATTGTTATGTAATTCTATTTCAGTGCCATCAAAACATTTAAAAATCGGCACTGTATTCTTTCCGTTTTCATTCCATGCTTTATAATCCCAACTTGCCTCAATCATTTTTAATCCACTCATTTTGGCCTCCCGTAATAAAATAATTTAATTTCGTGAAAAACTCTGAATTTGCTAAACTCTCTATAATCCATTAAAAAATTAACCAATTTAACCTCCATATTCAAACTTTGAATTTCACCACTTTAGCTAAGTATCCAATATATCACTCTTAAAAGCACCTTTTAAAATTTTGCTCAAAATGTATGGGGGGGGAGGGAGGTAATAATAAATATATATAATATTATTCTGTTTCATCTTTCTCAATCTCATCTATTATTCTTTTAATATCGGCTAAGGTATCTGCACGAATAAATATTATTTCGTTCTTTGTAGCTGTATAATATGGGTCACCTGCTGTTAATTCTCTATTGTCTTCATTATAAATATGATAGCCTTTATATTCTTCTACAAAAGTTTTCATTTGGAAACTCCTTTATATTTTCAATCAGTAATATTTCTTCATAAGTTTCCATTGCAACTTTAAAATAATCTTCTATCTTTTGAATATTCTCATATCTCGTTTTAAAATTACTTATTATTCTTGTAAGGTCTTCAGAGCTAAATGGTGTTGACTTTGGACTATGTTTAAGTTCTATTTTAATAAGACCAAGAGAAGTTGGGATTATTTGTGTTTTAATTCCCATCTCCCATATTTTATCTTGTATTTCTTCAGCAAATATATCTGCATTGGCTTTTATCCATTGTTCTCTTGCATTATAATTACCTAAATTATCAATCAAGTTCTTTGTTACTTTCATTTTAAAACTCCTTACCACTTTTCTTTATCTGTATGTTTAAAACAAATTTGAGCACAAATACAAGAAACTAGCCCAACTAGTAATGCAACAATAAACAATATCAACTTTTCCATTTAAACTCCTCCATATTTTGTTTCTGAGCGAGGTTTAATGGCCTAGACAATGTTTTATATGTCTTTGAGGTTAAAACTGCCTCAGTGTTTAAATATGTGCGTCTGAGAGCAAATAGACTATCCATTACATACCCAACTTTTAATTGTTCTCTCATTTATAATTCAATAAAAAATCTAAATGGAAACATATACTTAATCCTTTACAAAGTGGCTCTTGAAATTCGGGAGAAGGCAAAATTACATTCTTTAAATAGTTTCCAAAAATATCATACACACCAGTAAATATAGAACCTTCATACTTAAAAACAAAATCTCCAGATTTAGGTTGATATACAGTAAAGAGTGAATGATAAGGTGCAAGGGCTAATTCAAGTGCTTCATAAAATTCATTATCTATATTACTCAGACCAACTTCTATTTCAGGCGAATGAGTATGGATTACAATCCAGTCTTGAGGGTGGAGTTGATGCAGTTTCCACCATTCTAAAAAATCAAATTTTATAGAGGCACTATTGCCAATTTTAATTTGGACAAAATTCCTAAACGCCCCTTCAACGCCTAAAATTACACCCACTTTTTTGAATGCCATATTTATTTCCTCATTCTATATTGTAATTTATTAAATCTTTCAACATATTTATTCCAACATTTAATCCACAAACTTTCCAAGCATCTACAATCAATGATACCGAGAGATAAAAGACGAAATAAGTATTCAAAAAGCGTAACCATTGTAGATACTAAAAACCAGAAAGCTAATTGTAAATCAAGATGAATAATGAAATTTTTAGTTTCTATTATCCGTTTCATTTAAAATCGTGTTTTATAAATTAAATCTTTCTCAATAAATTCTTGAGCTGTTAATACCATACTTTAAGAGATAAAATATTGTCCATGCCTTCCACACAAAAGCCTGCTTCGTTTATCTGAAAGTTATTAGGATTGATTAGGCTGTTAAATTTTTCTCCAGGTGCTTGTAAGTTCTTCTCAAGAGGAATTATTATAACCCCGCCTCCGCTTTAGGTAAAATATAAATTGTATCTGAATCCGTCATTTTCCTTACTGTATAAATATAGCCTCCAGCATCAGATTCAATATTAATTCCAGTTTCTTCCAAAATAACAGGAGCACATGCTTTAAGTATTTCAGTTTCAGGTGTATCCATTGTAATGCCCATTTGTTGAGCATCTAATGGAATTTCTTTGCTTTCCAAAAGGACTTTAATTTCCATCTCTTCCCTCCTTTTAAAGCTTTTTCTTACAAGAAAGACACTGCCAATCTCCATATCCATATTCCTTTATCCACTTAAATATTTGCAATTTATCACAATGTGAACATCTATATACAGCATAAAGAACCCCCGAAAATAATTGGAGCTCAAGGGCAGTAATACATTTAGATTTGTATTGATACATATAATCCAGATATTCAATTGTTTCTTTACTTGCGAAGGGATTTTTGATTTCACGAGACCATTCTTTTAGGAAATATTGTTGTTCCATTTTCAACTTCTCAATCTCGTTTTTTATAGTATCATATTCTTCCATCTCTTTCTCCCTTTAATTGTATATAATAAAACAACTAATTTATTTTGTCAACCCTTTTAGGTCTAATTTTTTTAAGAATAATTTTTTTCCCTTCTTGAGTGGTTCTAATGCCTGTAATAAAATAATTTGCCTTTCTTAACTGCTTCCACCATTTCGATGCTATTTCACTATCTGCTACAGTTATTAAATGAACTTTATTACTATCATAGGCACTTATCACTCGCAAAAGTGCGTTGTATTCCATATCGTTGGGATTAGGTAGCTTGCAATCTTTTACTTTAAATTTATCATAAGGGTTTGGTTGAGGTTCTTCTGGATGCTCGTGGTGATATTTAATTCTAAGTTTGTTTATGACTTGCTGAGGAGAAAGTATCTCCTTTTTTAGCTTATCATAGAGAAACAAACAGAAAGCTGCAAAGCAATTTTTCTTAGCTCTTAATTTGCAGAAATTCTCTACCGCTTCAATGAACTCCAAATCAGTGTAATCGTCGCTAGCAATAATTAATTTATTGGCTTCTTCTTTATGAACCACCACATCATTTTTCTTGGCAATGTCCTTAAAGATTTCAAGTCTGCTGTCTGGATTGTGCATTGCTTTCGTCTCCTTGGTTGAAAGTTATGTATCTGTTTTCTACTAAACATATTAGCATTTCAGCAAAAGCATTAGGAAGAGTAAATGCACATCGGCCTAATGTGCCATAAGTAATACACCAACCTTTGTTATCATAAGTTCTATATAAGTGTAATCCATAAACTTCAACATTAAAAGCTGTACCCTTTTCTGCATCTTTTTTCAAATAAAGTGGCAACCATTTATCCATTTCTGGACAAGTAGGTGCTTTAATATAATCTTGTAAATGATGATATTCAAATATAAAAAATTCTTCATATTGTTTTGGTTTGTAAAAATACATTTTATCCATAGTGAAAAATAAATCATAGAACTCGCTATCTTTCCTTAAGCACCAAAACCAGCCTGGTTCTTTTTGGGGAAACCCTAATTCCTTTAACTTCTTACTTAATTCTACTGAGGGAACTTCTTTTTTTGCCCAGTCCATTATTTATTCTCCTCCATTTCTTTTAAAAAATTCTCTATTAGTAAACGAGCATAGGATTTAAAAAACTCAACAAGCCTATCTATTTTCTTTAACTCCTCCCATGTAGCACCTTGTAAATCTCCTGAAGAAGATATTAGTTTTGCTATCTCTCGTTTAATTTCTTTCATGGTTATCTCCTTTCTTTAAGTCTAAATAAGCCCTTCTAAGAAGCTTTAAATCTTGGATATATTCTGGAGCATAATTTTTATTTTCTATGGCTTCATTGTAACTGACTTTGTTTGTAATATCTTTATAAACCTCGTGATAAAGCCATCTTAAAGCAGTTTCAAAAGCTATTTTGTAATCCATAGTTGCCTCCTTTTAAACATCCTTTAAAACACCTGAAATAACAGGCTTAATGTGGCTATCATACAAACCATCTTTTTCTTCTTCAGTAGTTGTCCAGACTTTTTTAGGCTTAGGATACTGCACGCCTGGCTTATCCTCCCAACGCCTCTGAGCAAGGAAAGTGCTCGGATATATTATATATTCTAGTTCCATATTAGGCCATTCATACTTTATATAATTCTCTAAGCCTTCCATTATCTGGTTAAATAAGGCTTCATCAGGATTTATTTTTAACCACTCTGCTAAAGCTCCTACTTTGTTTACTTTCCTAGGATATTGTGTCCAGAATTTTTCAAATAGAATTCGTTGCTTTTTAATATTTTCTGGGGATAAGTTATTTGGTGGTTTATAGCTGGGTGAGTTATTTTTAGGAGTAAAGGAATTTGGATTTTCTTTTCCACTGATGAATTCACTTCTCTTATTTGAATCTTTAGAGCTATATAGATTATTTTTATTTATATTTTTTTTATTATTACTAAAAGAATTATTTATATATTTATTTGCTTTTTCTTTATTGCTATTTTCTTTTTTGCTAGGTTTATTACTACATTCATTACAAGCAGTGAATTCACTGCTACTAAATGAATCTTCAGAACTATATGAGTCTATGTCTCTTTTACTAATATCGGCCGATGAACCCGTCGGCGAGTTTTCAACCGACGGCTCTTCAACCGATGGTTCTTTGGGTAATGGATTTTCATATAGAAAATAATCATAACCTTTCCATTTTCCTTTAGTGTCTTTTGCCTGTTTCCTAACTAACAATCTCGCTTTTTCTAATTCCCAGATAGCATGTTGAATGGATGCCTTGCCTTCTTTGAGTTGTTTGGTCATTCTTTCAATTGAGAAACTCCATCCATCAGGTTTAGACTGGATATAAACCCATAATCCCTTTGCTTTTAAAGATAATGTAGGGTCATTAAGAATATGATTAGGTATTTGTCCATATCTCTTTTTCACATAGAGTCTATTCATTTAATCCTCCTTTAAATATAAATAATTTCTAGTTGATAATTGGCGTAATTTTTGTATTTCATTTTCATCCAATTTAGCTATATTACGCATTAAACATAAAGGAAAATATATAATGCCATTTTGTTCCAATGGATATTTTAATAATTTATTCTTATATTTGATGTCTGTTGGTTGGGAAAGAATATGCAGGTAATTTCCATATATACATCCTTCCATTTCATCAACAAAGAATAGAAATACAGGAATATTATATTTTTTCATGAGAAATGTGTATTCATCATAATGTTTTTTATCTATTCCGGTATCGGGGTAATAGTTTCGGCGTGCTTTTGTTTTAATATCTACTATACAGATTATTTTTTTGTTTTTTGAAGCAACAAGTCTATCAAATGGATGTGCTATATTAATATTAGGATGATAAGGTATCATTCCTTTACTCATCAAAAATTTATCAACAAGAAATTCTCCTAAGTCACCCTTTTGACTGTTGTCTTACTATGCCAATCTTTTGAATTTTTCTGTATCATTGCCAAAAACATCCCAACCTTTTCTTTTTTCTCTACTAAAAACATCAAGACGCCTACCAACAGTTATTTCCTCGACCATCTTATAAAAAGTTTCGGGTTTTCGGCTATGTTCTCGCCTTGGTTCTCTGATAATATCTCTCCACTTTGTATTTTCCCATATTGGTTTACCTTTTATGCCAATTAAACAAAATTCACATTGCATACTTAACCAGTGCCCCATTCCTATTTTTTTTTTATCCCATACCAATATCCCTTTATAATCAAAACCCCATTTATCAAGTAATTCTTTTGCATCAAAGATAAAAGCATGGGTTGTCCATAAAAAACATACAGCATTTGAGGCAAAAGGTATCCTTAATTGCAATAATTCCTCTTTGCTCATTTCAGGATATGGGCTTGCAACTCTTGAGCCATCAGGGTCATATTTCCTGCCATAATTCCAAGGTGGGTCAATAACAACAACTTCATATTCACCTTGAGGTAAATTTATTTTTCCTTTTTTAATTGCTTCTTTTTGTTGTTCAATTTCTTCTTGCCGTTCATATATCTTTAAAGCTTTCCCAATAGGAATATCTTTTTCTTTTATCATCCTAATAATTTTTTCTCTTTTTTCTTTTGGTTTATGATAAAGCTCAATAATATCCTTTTTTGGATTTTGCTTTAGAATTTCTTTAGGTATTTCTTTTGTTAATTCTTCCACTGCCTCGGCTAGTTGGGCGTCACGGTGAATAGTTAACGAGCTTACGCCTGTTTCTTGTGCTATTTTTTCACGGGTCTTAAGGTGTTCAAAATGAACACCTTTTGGCCTCCCAACTTCTTTCTTCTCCAACAAATACTTCTTGCCTCTTAAAACACTTGCTTCAAAAGGGTCTAAATTCCGTCTGCTTAATTGGTTATCTATTACCCAGTTGATTGCTTCTTTACGACTGTTAAAGGATATATATCTAAACTTTGGTTCTATGCCGTATTTTTCACAAATTTTTAATCGGTGGTGTCCATCTAAAAGAATGTTTTGTTCCTTCCATACAACCAATGGTTCAGTAAAACCCTCATTCAAGATTTTTTCTTCAAGCCCTTGATATTCTTCTGATTTTAATGGTGGTATTAGTTTCTCAATTTCAGGGTCAATTTTCATCATCTACCTCCCCCAAACAAAAAACCCACACAGACACGGCAAGACTTTTTTGACATGGTGGAAAGCCAAGATATCTTGCTTATCTGTGTGGGCTGTGATTTGCAAATGCTTTCCACCATCTTGATTTATTCTTACCAAATTATTTTGGGCTTGTCAATATCAATTATTCCAATGAAAGTTCTGCTTTTATGCCTTCATATATTTTCCGTAAATGTTTTACACAAAGTTCTTTTGCTTCTTCCACTGTTTTGGTTCTTCCTAATTTATGCCCTCTGTTCCCATGCCACCATGTAGTGTGCCATAACCTATCATCTTTTTGGCTTATTGTATATTTTGCATGTTTACCATCTACAAGTTCCAACCAAGGTTGCTCCCATACATAACTTTTCCCCCAAATACCATCAATATACTCTTTAAATTTATCCATTTTAATCCTCCATATTCAAAAATTGCCCACACAGGGCAAACAGGCGAGAAAGGGAGGAGAAAAGGTGGGACCTGTTTGCCCGTGCAGGCTTAATTTTAAAATAATTCTTCCAGTTCCTTTGCTTTGGTATCAATGGTTAAATAAATTTCCGTTGCTTCTTCTTCGTTTGGAATGTCATAAACACTTTCATATCCTTTTTCCTTTAAAACTTCATCAACTAGTTTAGAGTCATAGTTTGACAATTGGTCTATAAATTCTACAATCCATTGAGGCTGAGCTTTCTTTTCTGGTTTAGTTTTTTTAGGTTTTGGAGTAGGAGTAGCAGGCTTATTTTTTGTTTCCCATTCTTTAAATTTCTCTACAAAACTATCCATTTTCTTAATGGCTTTTTCTTTTACATACTCCACTGAGCAATTAACACCCTTCGCTACCGTTTCAATATATTCTTTTACTCTTTCTTTATCTAAACCTCTTTCAGCAATCATATCCTCAAAGCTTAATTCTCTTTTTGGTTCATGAGCTTGGTCTTCAATTTGTTTGGGTTTTTCTTCTTTTTTCTTTTTTTCTTCTTTAGTCTCTGCATTCTCTACATCAATTACTTTGCCTTGGAAAGTCATTTCTTCTTTAGGTTCTTCTTCAACACTAGGCAACCCAAAATCCTCTTCCTCTTCAGAAATTGCCAATTCTAATTCAGGAGTTTTTGGTTTCATCTTTAACATTTTCAAGATGGCACTCTTACGCATCATGCTTTCAGGCCACAAATGCCAAGGGCTATCTTTACGACCTGATTGTTCAGCCTTTTGATAAGCTAAAGACATATTTCTTCTTTTCTCAATTTCTTCCATTCTGATAATATCAAAACTTTCTTTATCATCCTTTCTCCATACAGCGTAAGCTAAATAAGGTTTCCCTGGGTTTTTGGGTGCTGGTTTATGATGCACATAAGCATCAGTGCCCAGTTGATAATCAAACTTATCGTTCTCATAGACTACATGGGCTTCTACTTCAGCTCCTGTAACTCTATAAATTAGCTCAATTAACCCCTGATAACCAATTTGAGCATTACACTCTATTGGATGACCTTGTTTCCTATTATTACGCCTTGGTATTAGATAGACATTATCTCCGCCTGGCAATAAACCCCACTCCGCACATTTCAATAACGCATTCAATAGACTTTCAGGAGTGCATTGTTGTAGCTGTGGGTTTTTAAATAAAGCATTCCAGAAAGCGGCAATCAAGACATCCTTTTTTATCCACTTAGGCAACACTTTTAATTTTTCACTTGTTTCAGGAGAAACCAGTTTAGCCTTGATAACTTCTAATTGATTTTTTTTCATTGCTTACCCTCCTTATTTAATTTTATATCCTTCTTGTTGCAATTTCTACTTCTTGATATATTTCAATCCCTGGTATTTCCCTAACTCCCGCTCTTATAGCTGCATTAACCCTTTTGCTATCCACCATTAAGTATTCTCTTGGTATTTTCTCAAAATCCACTATTTTAAATGTCCAGCGTTTCTTTTCATATACAGTGCCATTATCTGTATTTACTTTCAATTTCTCTTTAGGCATAGCAATCTCAGGCAATTTTACTGGCTCAATTCCTTTTTCTTTAGCTTCCTTATCCAGTTGTTCTTGCAGTCTTTTTCTTTCTTCTTCAGCCTTCTTTTCCATTTCCCGCCTTTCTAATTCAAGACGGATTTTATAATCTCTTATCTTAGCCTTTAAATCTCGTTCCAGTTTCAACAATGGATTGAGAAACTCTTTAGCTCTAGCATTAACCTTTCTTACAAATTGATTAGGAATAGCTATCCTTTTTTTGCGTTCCTCATCTAATTTCTTTTCACATTTCTTAATCATTACTAACATTTCACTGGCTTTCTCACAGGTCTCATCGTTCACAACCTCAAGAGCCTTTACTTCTTCCCCCAACTCATCAAATCTCTTTTTCAAGGCCAAAAAAGCATTTTGTGCTTCAATTAGAGCTAGATTGGCCTTAAACTCTGTAAATACTCCGTTACTTTTCTGCATTTTTGCCTCCCTTTAATAAGTTTGGGTTTTCCCATATATTTCCTATTGCTTCTAAATCATACCAATTTATTATCTCGATTGATAAATCCATATAACTACTAGTTATGGGATTTTTTAAATAAAAAGAGCCGTTCCCAAAGCTAACTATCCATTTATCATAAAAAGAAGATATAATATCTCCCTCATAAATTTCTTTGCCGTTTATATCGGTCAATCCAGTAAATAGCATAAGAATAACATTGTTATAAAAGCAACCTTCTATACTTATTTCTTGATGTTTTAACCATATAGCATCAGGTTTCAACATTCTTTTATTCTTCTTATCCCAAGCTCCAACTTTAATCTCCATTTTTAGCCTCCTTTAAGCATAAATTAAATAAATCAAAATTCTCAAACATATTCCCTATTACCTCAATATCATTTTCAGCATTTGGGTCAGAACTCCAATATGTTTCTGTGCCATCATTCCATTGGAAAACAAAAGCTCCATGTTTAAAAACAACTTTACCTATCTGGCCACAATCATTTTTACTAAGTCTTTTTCATAGATTTCTTTACCATTTTTATCTTTTTCCCCTATATAGTGCATGATTACAGAGTGCTTTAAATCTAAATAAATATCTTCTTCAGGAAGATATAAATGTCCATATTTAATAGTAATATCACTTTTTAAATCAAAATATATCATCTTATATCCATCAAAAATTCTAAATTTAGTTTCCATCATTACCTCCTTTGAAATTTATTCCTTCAAGTACCACCACCCGTTTAGAAAATTTAAAAAAGCCTGAAAGGCTTTGGGAAGTTCTTCACTAGGAATAGTATCAACAATAGCAGGCTTACCATCTTTTTTTAGACGCACCGCCGCCACTTTATCAGGCTTCAATTTTTCAGGTAGAGCATAATAATAAGCTCCCAACTGCATTATCCACGCCTTGTTTGCTACCTCAGATGTCTTTAAATCCCACAACCATCTTTCACCCTTCCATTCAACCACCATATCAGGATGCCCTATATAACCAAACTGTTCATGTTTTACTTCAAATTCAGCTCTGATTAATTTTACAGGTAGTAAGCTTCTAAAGGAATTTATGTATCCTTCCAATTCTCCATATTCAGGAATGAACAAACCTTCTAATTCAGCTACACAATACTTATGAATTAGCTTGCCCCTTTCACATGCCAAGTCCAAAGTATTGCTTGAGACAGGAAATTCTAGGAAAGGTGATATTACTTCTGTAACCCGTGGGTAATACATAATTTACTCCCTTAAGCCAAGTCTTTTATTATCTTCTTCCAATACTTCATAGAGAAAAGAGCTAATCCTCTCAATTTCTGTATCCGAAAGCCGTTTCTCTATAGGCAAAAGATTATTTAATTCATGAAAGAAATTATGAATTCGGCGGTCATGGTCAATAGGTTCAATTTTGCCATTACGCTTTATATAATTATAACTTTCCCAACGCATAATTACCTCCTTATTCTACAAATGAATGGTTGCAAACAATACAGCCTGTAATACGACTGTTCGACATAATAAATGCTCCACAACGAGGGCAAGTATCCCAATTAAGTAAATTCCATTTCTGTTTCACTTCTTCCAGATGCCCTGTTCCCCATAACTCCACCACTTCAGAAACCTCTTTTTCAGTAAAGCCTTTGAAGTGATAGGCCATTCGCCGTGCTACAATGCGTTTTTCATTCATTTCAAACTTCCTCCCTTTTTAATAAGTTATAAAGCTCTATAAATAAATTACGAGGTATTAATGCAAAGTCATCGGGTGGTATTGTGAGGTCAACAGCTTCTATTTGGTCTAAAAAATCTTCATAATTTTTAAAGCCACGTCTCACTATATTTATTAAAATTTGTAAAAATGCTTTATTTTTCATTACTCTTGAGATTTCTTCTCTTTTATAATATTTGAATAATCTATTGAGGCTTGCTAACGGATAATCAGAGCCTGTATAAAAACTATCTCCTATAATTCGTGCCTTTATAAAATCTTCACTTAAATAAATTTCAGAAACTTTCCATGTATTATTTTTTTGCAATTCAATTCCTAATTTAATATGAGCAAAATCAAAACTTTCAACTAATTCTTTTAAAGATGGTTTAAAATATTCACAAAATTGCAAAGTTGTTTGACCCAAAATAATAGTAATTGCATTCCCAGTTACAATTGTAGCCTTTTCTTTTAGTTTTTTCTCTACTTTTAAAAAATCTTTTATTTCTTTAAAGAAAAAATCATAATCTTTTGGAGTAGAAGCATTTAAGGAATTTCCAGCTAGATAAATAGATTTTAGTTTTAAATAATTAAGAAAATTGAATATTTTTTTATTCTCCAGTCTCTTTTTAATTCTTTGTTTTATTATTTCTTTTTCGTTCATTTTGGCCTCCTCCTATATAAAAACTTTTAGTCTAATTCCATCCTTTTTATATTTTGAATATTTAAAATCCCTGCACCAAATTATCCCAGATTCCATAATTCCAATAAAGTCTTCAATGCCATCCTTATCTTCAATAAAAACAAAAATAGGAATTTGAGAATGAAAAACTGGAATAATTAAAGGTTCTTTCATACATTCAGGATAATAATGACAAAATACGCCTTCTTTGTTAATTGTAATGCTTTTTAATTCGTCCATTTTCTCCTCCCTTTTTTCTTTTTAATTATAAAACAGTTAAATTTTTTTGTCAAGAGGTTAAATTTAATTTAAAATCCTTGAAACTATCTTGCACCCTATTTGCTATTGTATTATAATCTTCTTTTAAGCATGCTACTATATGCTTCTTATGTAGGGATAGAAAACCATGCCAAAACGGCTTGTATACCGCATTAAAACAGAAAAAAATGAAACTGTAACCCTGTATCCACCAAGACTTCATACCTTTGAACAGATTTTGAATTATATTGCATCCATTTGCAAACAAATAGAAAAGGGATTTATTTCGGAAACTCAAGCAACAACAATTAAGGAATTGATTAGTGTTGCGATAGAGGCCGTGCGTAAAAAACAAGAGTTTGAGAAATATGATGAGGTAGTAAAGTTCAGAGAGAAAGATGAAGAGGAAGACGAGGAAGAATAAATTTGTATTGGCACTATTTAGCATTATTATCTTCCCTCCAAATTACCCATACATTCGTTTTAACCGTATAAAGAATAGTAATCCGCTTTATCTTAGCCTGTTTGCATCTCTGTTTTACAAAGTATTGTGCTATTTTTATGGCATCGCTAGGAGATAGGTTAGGTTTAAGGGAAATAGAAGTTTTATAAGTGTTTCTGGTGATTTTTCTAGTATAAACCCAGTTAGCAGGTTCACTATTTGCTATTTGAGTGTCTTGCGATGGAGAATTATGAGGCAGTTCTATTTCTTGCCAGATATGATAACCTATAGCAACCGAGGCAATCCATAAGGCAACCAATAAGATAATCAAATCTTTCATTTGACTAATTCCTTTTGCAACCTTTTGCACTGCTTATGTAAGGCACTTTCAACTTTTTTCCTGAAATTCTTATTTGCTATGATGCGTTCAAATCCCTTGATATGCGAGCGATGGCCAACACGAGTGAATCCCACTTTTGGCAATTTCTTTTTTTGGTATTTTTCTTTATACATAATTACCCTCCTACAAATAAAATTCCTTTGCTAAAACATGCTGTAATGCCTCTGCAATATGCATGGCTTTGATTTTATCTTCTTTATCCATTTCACTTATCGTTTTAGCAACTTTAAGAGTTGCCTCTAGTTCAGAAGGAAGCATCCCTTTGGTTTTATATGCGGTCTTTAAAAAATTCAGTCCTTCCCTTTCTATATTGCTTTTATCAAATTCAAGATATTCAAAAGGAAAATCAGTTATTACAAAAGTCATGTCTGTTTCTGCAAAATTAGCTTGATGTTTTTTGATTTCTTCTGGTGTGCAAGTGCATAGTCTGTTTGTGCAATTGAAATTACCACAAGGACAAGGTTTATCCAGATAAACATCAGTTAGAACGCTAGGGTCTTTATATATTATTTTTTTAATAAAAAATATATCACTCGTAATAATCAATAATGAATGACTGCCTTTAGAAGCAACATCCAAAACCCTTAAAAAATGTGGTGATTTAAATTTAATCATTTTTAGCCTCCTTTTAATTATTTATCCATTTACAAATAACCCATCCTGTTAACCAAAACGCTATTACAAAGCCAAAAAAATCAATCATTTTTGTTTCCTCCTTGTTTCTTTTGCAATTTTATTTCTTTTCCTTCGCTTTAATAATAGCTTTGTAAAATGCCCTCTTTTTCTTGAAGAAGGCTTTTTACCAGTTGGATTGAATTTAGCTTGCCCAAACAAAATACCATGATACTCAAAGAACCTTGTTAGTATTTGTTGATATGTTCTATAATTCATGCTTTCCCCTTTTTTTGTTTCTTTAAATGCCTTTCTGCTGCTTTTAATCCATCTTGAAATCCCTCCCAATACCCCTGATTATAACAAGTTCTATCAAAAGTAAACTCGTCAGGATGTTTGTAATTTTTCTTTAACTCTGTGTTTGCTAGTTCTTTGTATTTTTCAAACATTTTATTACCCCCCCTTTTGCAAACAATTTAGTCTAGCCTTTTTATTTAACCTCCTTATTTTTAAGTTCATCCTCTGCACTATTAACTTGGGTTTACTTCTATTATTAGCAAATGCCGTTTGTTATTGTAGTCATCGTAATAAGTGCCTATCAAATGTTTATATTTATCAAAGACCATCTTTTCTATTTCATTTTTAATTTTAACTATTTCTTCGTTAATGCTACATTCCCAAGCTATTCTATAATCTTTATATTTGTCTTTTATCCAGTCTTCAATTTCATTATACGTCTTCTTCCCTATTTGCTCATATTCCTTTGTTTTGAAGTTATAGACCCAGTAGTCATTGAGAATATTTGTATTAATTTTCAATGTGCCAAGACCCATACCGTTTTAGGCGAGTTTTGATTTTGGTTATTTTGTCTTCATACTTGTCTTTGATTGCTTGTTTTATTTCATTGCTTATTTTTCTCATCCTTCAAACCCTCCTTTCAAAATAAAAAAAAGCCCGATGCTCCAAAAGGAACACCGAGCCTTTAAGTTTAGGGTAGGTGTTTAAATTTTTTTATATAGTTAAGTTCTTTTCCTGTTCAATTAGTTGCTCTATTTTCTCTTGTATTTTACTAAGTGCCTCTTTAGCTATCTCAAAGTCTTGTTTTGTTGCCTTGTCTGCAATTGTCCAGTTTAATTTTTTAGTGGTATAGTCAAATTCTTTATAAACCAGTCGCTTCCAGCCAAAACCCGTATCAATACATACAGCAGGAAAATAACAATTGCCTCCATCTGTGAAGGCTAGTTTCCCTAGTATCAACCCCGTTTCATGGCAAGGTTGGTTGTAACAAGCAGTGCAATGACCACAACAACCCAGAATGCGGATTTCTTCAAATGCGTCTTCTAATTGTTCGTGGAGTTGTCCCAAAATCTTTGCCCAAGTTGCCCGCCTATTTTGACGAGCCTCAATTAACTTTTTAATTCTTTCCTCTAACATTTTTACTTACCTCCTTTCTTTCTCTATTTGTTTTAATGCCCAGTCATAATTATCTTGCCCATCGGGCAACAATTCAGGTTCTGGGCATTCATGAAAGGCGAGATAGTTAAACGTATCAATTCCCTCATTTACATCTTGAAAACTTTCCAAAACAGTTTTAATCCGTCTCGCCGTTTCCAAATTTCTGCAAACAATTCCATTCATTTGATTAGGCACAATATAAAACGTGCCTTGATTATCCACTCCTTGTCCTATTTGAATAGTCATTGTTACTTACCTCCTTTCTTCAATAATTTTTCTGTTACCCGCTCAGCACCAATGAGATGCCTACGCAAAGTGACTATTTGAGCTTGTAATTTAGCAAGGCATTGAGGACATATACCGTGAGTAGTGCCCTCGCCTTGCTTTGTGCCCATTACTTTCTTGCACCATGCACAAACGATAGTCATGATAATACCACCTCCTTGTTTAGTATTTTTTCATATTCTTGGATTCCTTTCTTTAAAATGTCTAACGCTTCTTGATAATCATTGACCACTTTACAAAAGCCTAATTGTTTGCGTTCCTTGTTTGGCAATGTTAAGCTAACCTGTATCAAATATTCTTTACCTTGATAAGATTCAACTGATGCATACAGCCCGTCTGTGAGATTTGTCCAATAACTATTTCTAACATGATGGCTATAAACTGCATACTCATAACCGCCCTCTGATGTAAAGTTTCGTTGTATCACTAGCGTTTTTTGGTTCTCAAATGCAATGTATCGGGTAGGATATTCACAGGTTGTTATTTCTTTCATTTTCAAACCCTCCTTTTTTTTAATATGGACAGGACTCTTCTAAATAAAAATCTCTTTCATCTTCACAAAACCGTATGTCAATTTGTGAGATTTTCGGTTCATATATAACATGTGGAAGGTCATAAAAGGAAACTTCTCGGATAGTAGTCTCATTTTTCACATAGACCTCATTAATTCGGATGAAACTACTGCGGCCACGATATGCAGAAGTGAAAAATAAATTTGAAACTCTTTCTTTTTCCAGAGACATAACAAATTTGCTGAAATTTTGATATGATTTAAAGTTTTCTAAATTAATTTTTTCTTTGAATTCAGAAACATTTATTCTTGCTGAAAGTTCTATTTTAGGAACCCGTAGTATTATTTTTTGGAATTTTTCCACATGGTCAATGATGGAATTGATCGTATCAAACACCCGTGAGAGAATGAGCTCTAGATTGCTATTTTTCAGCCAGTGCTTTTCAATATATTCCACAGTAGGAGGTTCATATACAATATCAGTTCTGCCATTATCACTCAGCCAGATATTTCCCCATTTGGTGGTGATGCACGGTTCACGGAGACGGTAGGACGGGACACCCAGTTCCTGAAAAAATTTCCGAAGGAATACCAATGAATTTTGTATATCATTGGCGTCCTTCGCCCAAAAAAGTTTTTCCAGCCCTTGTTGTAGTTTTTTCATTCCAACCCTCCTTTCCTTCAAAATTAAAAAAGGCCGAGCCAACAGGCGTATTGCCTGTCAACTCGGCCTTGCGTTGCTCAAAAAGAGCGGTGCGTTGCCGATTAGTCTAGCTTCACATTTAATTCTTTTGCAATTCTAAAAATAACTTCAGGACTACTTTTACGGAGGACATCCTCAATTCTCCGTCTTATCTTTTTAATTCTCTCCACTCCTTTCTTTTCTTCTTCCAGTTTCCTGATAGCTTTCCTAACTTTCTCAGCAAACTCATTAGCCTTTTTCTCGGAAGAGAATTCACCAGAATACATGTAGTAATCATCAGAACGAGTGCAATCAAGAAAATGCTCATCTGGGTAGAACCCGTAATCCCGCAACCCCAATGCCTCGTTCAATTCATGAGAAGTAAAAGGTAATTGAACCGTGCCCCATCCTTCAGGATGTTTCGCCTCATTAACTTTCACTTTGTAAACCGTTTCCCCACTTCTATAAGGATTACTGCTAGAACTTAAAACCACTTCCACCTTAATCCCTTCAAATGTTTTTCCTTTGTTAATCCACCTCATCTCTCTTCCTCCTTCCCCTTCCCTTGCCTAAGCGATGGCTTGGGAAGGAGTTTGGCTGGCCTTATAGGTTTAAGAGGCTTTGCCCCACCAGCCAATAAAAAAAAGCCCAAGCCAAAGAGACATAATCCTTAACTTGGGACTATTTGCTTTTTAATCAACTCGTATAAATATCCAAATTTAGGGTGATAATATTTCTGGTAAACTCTGATTACTATTTTGTTAGGATTGATAATTAATTTATGCTTTTCTATTAGTTTACCTCTTTTCTTAAGCAACCGCTTTGCTTCACTTGGTAGATCACTTGTATCTATTAACTCCTTGCCTCTTGACGGCCTCGCTCTCATTCTCTTTTGCCTCCTTTTTTATATAATGCCTTTGTTTATAAAATTTTGTATTATCTCCGCTTCTTTTAAATTAATAGGGAAGCCACTTTCTTTTAGCTCTCCTATATATCTGAATCTTACCAAAGGTAGGTTTATCACGCCTTCTAGCTCTGAATTGTTTAAATGTCTTAAGAAGTGTTCATATCTAAGGCTATTTTTAACCATTTTCCCACATATCCTACATATACTTGCTTTAGCACCCTTCCTAAAACCATGTTTTAATATATTGCTTTTTTTACATTCAAATAAATTTATGAATCTCATTTTTATTACCTCCGTTTGTTATTGATTTTCTCTAATGCTTTAATATTGATATAATTGTTAGGTTCTAAAATGGCATATGTCTCTATTCCTCTTCTTTGGAGATTCTTTACAATATATTTTCTGTCTTTTAAATAATGGTAGGCTTTCATTAGCCTATCTTCTCTTATTTTGACTATATCTCCTTTTCTAATTCTCATTTATTAACCTCCATTAATTTTGGTTATACCAGCCATAAACAACCCAAATACTTTACTCATAAACTGTCCCTATAAATTTAATTGTTTTTATTTTCACATTAGGCATTTGAGATTTAATTCTATTAACCCACTTATCCCAGTTTTGGTATATCACTGTTGACAAATTGCCTTTAGAAATTTCAAAGTCTGCTCTTTTAGTATAGTTGTTTACTGTCCGATACTCAAAAATTGCAAACCGTTTTTTCTTTGTTCTCATTTTCCTTCCTCCCTTTCCCATGATACCATTCTATACCACAACTAAATTTTTTTGTCAAGCCTTTTTTATGAAAAAATTACATTCATTTAAATTTCCTTAACTTCCCGATTTTTCAAAGGAAGTTGCTTATTATGGCCTTTTTAACTGAAAAAATTTTTAAAGAAAATGAAAAAATTTTCTGGCTTATGAGTGCCTTTGTGTGTAGGATTCACTTGCTAGCTTATGCGTGAGGTTCTAGTTTAGTTGCTATTGAGTGCAGATATAGCAGAAAGGCTTGTTTGAGTGTTTGAGTGCCTGAAAAACGGCTTTGAGTTGCTTGATTATCAAGGCTTTGAGAGAAATACGCACATATTTAGCCTGTGAGTAAGGTTTAAGCCTCAACAGGATATTTTATATGTCTTTGCCTTCAAAACTTGCTTACAATTGAAATATGAAGGCGTTTTGTGTGAGTGAGTAGTTTAAAACGGCTATTTTGCCTATTACCCTATTGCCTATTGGAAACCCCCAAAAATCCCTAAAAATAGACCCCTTGAAACGCAGGAATATCAAGGGTTTCAGAGGTGTTTGGAAAGCCTACAGCCTCAAGGGTTTCAGGGGTATGTTCTAGGATGCAGGAATAATAAGGCTTTCAAAGGCATGGCTGAAACATAGAATTGACAAGGGTTTTAGGTGCGTGCTTGAAATGTAGGATTGATAAGGCTTTCAAGGGTGGTTCTAGGATATAGGATTGATAAGGGTTTGAGAAGCATGGCTAAAAGGCAATAATGACAAGGCTTTCAAAGGGGTATCTGGAAGGCAATAATAGCAAGGGTTTTAGGAGTGGGTAATTTTGGAGGTAGGGAAGTATGATTTTAAGTGAGTATGGTTTGGAAGATAAGGCGTTTATAGTAGGAAGTGTTTTAGGAAGGCTAAAGGAAAATAGGAAGGCAAGGCTAGAATAGAAGCAAAGTAGGAAAGACTAAGCTAAGGCAAGCTAGGTGAAATAAGAAGCAAGGCTAAGCTAGGAAAGGCTAAACAGAAAGTCAAGGCATAAAAAAAGCCCAGGCCGTGAAAACCTGGGCAGTGAGGAAATTTATCCGCTATAATATTTGGTGTTCGTTAAAAGAATAATAATCATCACAATTTCTAGTTCCAAAAAACCGTAAAAGTTTTGATTTTATATATCATTTATCTCGCCTCCTTATATCCACATTTTGTCATTAAATGTTTAATAGCCATATCAATGCTCACTCCGTCCTTAATACGAACATATTTTTTGTATCCATAAGGTGACCGTCTTAATACTTGCTTGTCGCTTCTAATTGCTATGACTAGCCCCGTTCTAGGATTAATTAATTTTTTGACAAGTTTAAAACCTCTACCGTTTAACTTTGCCACTTTACTTACCTCCTTTATTCTTTATCTATAACCCAGACCTCGTAAACGCCTCCATCTTTCATGATGGAAGCGTCTTCATAATGACCGCTGGCCATGAGTTCAGCGGCCAAGTCTTCAGCTTCCTTAAATGTATCTACTACTGCTACCATTCTCATTTTATTATCACCTCCTTTAAAGATTTTGGCCTTGTAGCCATTTTTGAAGTTACCCACTTGCCATTTTTAAAGAATTTAGGAGCTTCACTCATTCTAGTGGGTTTTTGAAATTCAACCTTTCCATGTTTCCTTATCCAATATCCTTGCATTTCTCCTCCTCCTTTCTCAATTTTAATCAATCCTAACACAGTTTAATTATCTTGTCAAGGCATTTTTCAAAGAAAATTAGATTTTTTTCAAAAAAAGTTTTTCAATGTAAGTTGCCAATAAATCAAGGAAAGTGCGTTTTAAGGCGTTTGGGTAGAAAAAAAATATTTTTTGGAAGTGAAAAAATTTATATGGCCTCACTTAATAGATTGCAACCAGATTGATTGAGTATCTTACTTCCTTCAGAAAAAGAACATGGTTGTTATAGCCTTATCTTGGTTATTATTTAGCCTTCAGATTGCCAAAACGGCCTAGCCTAAAACATAACAATAGCAAGCCTTCTAGCATAGGCTTTGAAATATAGAACTGGCAAGGCTTACAAGACCGCCTCTCAAACATAGCAATATCAAGCACTTCAAAGGCACTCATGAAAGCCTACAATAGCAAGCGTTCTAGCTATGCCTCTGAAACGCAATAATGACAAAGGTTTTAGAAGGTAATCGTAAGTGCCCAATTTACCGAAAGATTCGGAATGAAGGGCAAAAGGGCTTAAAGCTGGTCTCCCTCAAAATTTTTTTTAAATTTTTTTTATGTTATAATGTAGGTGCTATGTGGAAGGATAAGTTTCCGGAGGAAGGAATTTACTATCAGACGGGTAATGGAATTTTGTATTGTGGTGATTGTTTAGAAGTAATGAAGGGATTTCCTGCCGTTGGGACTGGTAAAAGAACTTATTTATTTTTATTCAGATGAAGATGATTTAGTATTAGACCCCTTTCTTGGTTCAGGAACAACTGCTGTGGCATGTGAAAGACTAAATCGTAGATGGATAGGGATAGAGATAAGCGAGGAATATTGTAAGATAGCCAAGGAAAGGATATTGAAGGAGAGTAGTAGATTGCCATTGTAGCTATTTAGTTTTCCTTTCTAAAATCCTTCATAATACTTATTACATCACCAAGATGGAATGTAATTAAATCGCCAGGGGATAGGTTGGTGATATAGACGGGTTTACTATTTAGTTCACCATATACATAAGTTTCAACTATTTTAATGACTTTAACCCACATTTCTTCTTTTTCAATGACTTCATCAGAAGCAAAGATAAGTTTTACCAAATCACCTGGTTCAATATTAAGTAATTCTTCTCTAGTTGGAAGTTCAAAAGTTTCTAAGATAGGTGGTCTGCAAATGTAATATCCGTGGTATGGTGGTGATGCTGAGGTTGTTGCGGATTTGAATTCGTATTTATTCATTTGCAACTCCTTGTTCCGTATTCTCCAATTCTTTTAATCTGTCCTTGCAAAACTCAATCATTTCTTTGTATTTATCGGCTATGTCTTTCTCTGTTTCTTTTATAGCTTTTTCTATGTAACTCTTTATTGCTAAATCAACCAATGCTCCTATGTCTCCTTCCACTTTTGCAATCTCAATAAATTTCTTTTCGGGATGTCTTTCCGTTTGCAAATAAACTTCCATAGTTCCTACTTCAATTATTCTCAGCGTTTCCCCTTCAATCGCAATCCAAATTCTTGGCACTACTGGTATTAACATTATTAATTCTCCTTATTAAATTCCTGCTTCCTTACAAATTCTAGCATTTATAGCTTCATAATTTAAGTATGTTTTCAAGGCAAGTTCCACCAAATCGCCTACATCTCCTTGCACTGTATATATTGTATAAAATTTCCATCGGGGAAGGATTTTTGTAATCTCTCTAAATTTCGCCAATCCTTTTCTATTATCAAATCAGTTTTTCTTTCACCCACTATTGCCAAAATAATAGTTTTCATACTTCTGCCTCCTTGTTAATTATTCTAAAACTAAAACTTTTACTGGTTTACCCTTATAAATATCATCAAAGTATCTTCTTACTGTAAAAATGTCATATTCTAGTCTTACCTTCCAGTTAAATTTCAATGAGGCATTTTCATTTATTTCCATAATATATCCCACCAATTTAGCCAAGATATCTATCTTAGTTGGTTTTGAGCTATACAAAGAAATTTCAATATTTCTTTCTGCCATTATACAACCTCCCATTCTTTCAATTCGTCTAGTGCTAATTGTAATTCATAAATTAATTTAGGTCTTAGTGTTTCAATTAGTTGGTATGTAGATAATGGAGCAGTGTATAAATGATAATATAATTCAGTTGAGGAAAGTAATAGATTATCTTCTTTAATGGTTGAAATACCTCTTAAGTGGCAAGAAATATCATAAGGCACTCTCCATGCGAATATTTTAAATGCAATATATTTAATTTTGTTAAACCAAATACTGTCTTCTATAAGATAGATGAATGTTTTATTTAATTTTATAGTTAAAGAATATTTTGAACGGTTTTCTTGAGCAAACCCAAGATATGTTCACAAGTAAATTCTACACCTTCGGTCAAAGGGTATTGATATGGTTTTAGATATATTCCGTATTTATGATATGAAAATATATGAGGACGGTGCTTGTATTGAAATAGAAATTGTGTTGCTTCTTTTATTTTATCATTTTCAATGTGTAATTTATTGTAATTTTTCATTCTTAATTTTCTTGGCTTCTTTGCAAATATAATCTAACATTTTAGATAATAAGTCTTTTTCTTCAAGATATTGTTGAGCTAGCTGTATAAGTTCTTTAAAAGCTTGAATATCGCACTCACGAGCGATAACAGGAAGTTTTATTCTTTGTTTGCAGTGAGGACAGGTAATTTGGGCTAGGTCTGGTTGTCTTAATGTATCCAAAGCTTTCTCAAGTTTATCCCAGTTAAATAAAGAAATTTTCTTTTCTATATACATCATTTTATTGCTCCTTTTATGCTCATCTAGAATTTGGTATAAGTTTGCAATAAAGTTTCTAATTATCTTATCTTCTTCATGTTTCAACTCATCTAATAAATTACCCATATACAATCGGATTTTCGCATCAATACTTTCTTGAAATATTTTATTTCTTTCAAGTTCATATCTTACCGTATTGAGATTATAAAGAAATTGAGTTATTTTTTCTACTATTTTATCTTTCAGCCTCATTTAATCCTCTCAAGAGTCTTCTCCAAATGTATGGAGGTATTTCACTAAACATTTTTAAATAAATGAGCTGCTTATTTTCCAGAATTACTAAATGTTTGCAATCTCCAATACAGATATGTTTCAAAGGTTTACCTGCAATATTTATCCAAACAGACCCTTTATTTTCAATTTCTCTGCCTACAAGCTCAATAACGCATTGCTTTAAATATTCCTTAACTCTCATCATTTCATTTTTTTTGGCATTTAAAGACTGTGAAATCCAAAATTCAGAGTCATATCTTCTTATTATCCACAGCTTAAATAATATTTTGAAGATTTTTTCACCCTTCAAATTATCAATCTTTTCAATAAACATTCCATTATCTAAATGCTTTGGAATAAAAGAATTATTCATTTTTAGTATTTCCTCCTTTACATAATGTTAAATTCCCCATCGTTGAATATCTGGTCCTACTCTTACATTCACATTTGGGTTGGGATGCAGGTATGAAGGATTATCACTTCTCAAGCGGAAGATTGCTTCTGCTTCTCTTCTAGCTTCTTTATAAGCTTCTTTAATATCTTCTGCATCCACATAAAACTTAACTATATCTCCATATCCTGTTGCTGTAACATTGTAAGTCATTGTTTATCTCCTTTCGTTTTGAGTTATCATCATCTTCCCTGTTAGATATTTTTTTATACTGTCTAATCCAATATTTATTATTCTTCTTACCATTGATTTCAAAGCCAATATCAATGCACTTACCATTAGGTGAACAAACATATACTTTATAACTATTTGGCGGAGCTGGGATAGTTCCTATGATTTGAGGATTGTTTTCAAAGAAAACCCAATCTATCATACTGAAACCGTTTTCACTAAAGGTTAATGGAGAACAAATAATTTGTCTTTCTTTGGCATTCTTGAAAACTACAAAGCCAATTATTGCATTTCTTTCAACTGTAAAGTCAGAAAGGTTTATATTCATTCTTACTCCCTTATTTTAATTAAATCTTTGCAAATTTCTTCTTTTGCTTCATATCTAAATAACAGTTCTTCAAATAAATCCCGAATGTATCTATAAATACCCTGTTGTTCATAGTCATTTGATTCTTGAAGTGCTAACCTTTCATAATCTTCTTTAATTTGTTTAACCAAGCCAAGGCGAATATCCACAATTAAACGGTCTTGGGAATATCCAGAGTTCATAATATCATGTTGCTCAATGCAAATTAACTTGATTGCTTTAATATCACAGTCTTTATTCATTTGGTTGTCCCCCCTTTTTTTTATTATAAAAATAAATTAAATCATGCATTTTCTCTAATTGTTCTCCATCTATAACCATTAAAAGCTTATATCCAATTATATTTGCTAATTTGCATTTTAATGGCTTATTTGCAAGCGTTGCTTCCTGAATTCCATTTATTTCAATGTCTTGAGTTATCAACTCCATAAGCCGACATTTTATCATATGTTTTAATTCACTTTCTATTTCTTTTTTATGAAGAAAATAATATGTTTTATCAAATACTCTTTGTTCTTTAAGTGAAATTTTCATCTCAACGATAATATTTGAATTATCATCCAATTCAACTTTCAAATCCAAATAATCATCTATTTGCTCACTCATAAGTTTTCCTTTATTGTAAAGACTTATTTGCCTGAATTATTCTTTCAATAACTGCTAATCTTTGAGTTAAAGCTACATTAGCATTACTTAATTTTTCCAATAAATCATAGACCCTTGAGAAATTTTTATATAAATCCATTACTTGTTTATTATAGACAGGAGTCTTGCTACTTTCTGAGAAGCCAGTAAGGAATGATTTAAACTGCTCATTAGTTATTTGGTTTATTCTTAATATTAATTCAATTGCTTCCTGTCTGGTAAATCCCTGCTTTGTTAAATGTTTAAGCATCGTTCCATATAATTTAGCTTTTTTCTCAGATAAATTTATCAATCCATCTAAGGCTGAATCTATAACATTGTAAATAACATTCTTTATTAACTGCCAGAACTCATCTATTAAAGCTTTCATTTCTGGGTCATTTTTCAAACCTGTTAATACTTCCTTGATATCCTTTAAGTCATTAGATTGCATTATAATCCTCCCGTATATCAATAATTTTATAATGCTTGTTTCCTTGTTTATCTTCAGTCATTTCAAATTCAAAGATGTAATGAGGAATTCTAAACATTATTTCTATTATATCACAACATCTAAATTTTGGGTGATAAGCTGTATATTCAATCGTTTCTTGCCAAGGATTATATTTTGCATCTATAATAATAAATTCAGAAAATAAAGTTCTTAATTGTTTTAAAAATTCCTTGTCTTCTTCACTAATTGCTTTGCGTAATATTTCTGTTGCTATATGGAATTTCCCAATTCTTAATTTTTGTTCCATTTCCTCTTTCCTCCTTGATTTAATATAACATGAAGGAGCTGACTGAATAGTATGACTTCTGTCTTTAGTTAGTATCATTATCATTTTTATTCATTTATATTTCCTCCCACATATCAATATTAACAATTGTGTAATGCTCATTGTTCTGTTTATCTATGATTTCTTTAAGTCCAATGATGTAAATAGGTATCTTATTGCCTTCTGGGATGGGTCGGAACTTTGGATGATAAGCTGTATATTCAATCATTTCTCGTGCAAAGTTACATTTTGCATCTATAATAATAAATTCAGAAAATAAAGTTCTTAATTGTTTTAAAAATTCCTTGTCTTCTTCACTAATTGCTTTGCGTAATATTTCTGTTGCTACATGAAACTTACCAATTTTTAAATATTTTGTTTGGTAATGTTTTTTCATTCACTATATATGCCTCCTATGCTAATTTCTTTAATAACTTACACCAAATAGTTGGGTCAATTATTAAAGGTTTTCTTTTATCTCGTAAAATGAAACGATTTTTCACGTCTTCTAGAGTGATTACTTTGGAATGAAGCTCTTTACTTATTTGGTCTTTATCATTGGATAAAATCCAGCAATCTTTATCTTTTGCTCCTGCTAACATAAGCTGGAAATGTTTTTCTTCCTTTGTTGATTTATAATATTCACATATTTCCTGCAAAGCTGTAAAATAAGCCTTTAAATATTCACTCTTTCTGTCTATTCTTCTTTGTTCATCCTCTAAAACTTTTGTTGAGTTCATCCAAATATCTACCATTTTCAGATATTCTCTTGCGACACTTTTCTTTGTTTCTTGAGAATGATGGTTAATCCATGCTCGTTCTAAATTTTGAATGGCTATTTTTACTGGTAGATTGAAATGTTGCCAACAATCCTGCAAAGCAAGAGCATAATTTTCAAAATCATACCAGCAATCCAAAGCTTGGTTCATTGCATTTATCACCATGTGTTCTTTCTGATAATATCCAAATTTATACCAGTGATGTTCATTTTCAATTGAGTCTTTACCTTGCAAAGGAGTGCGAAATACTGATGTAATAAAATTTGGTGTGCCAAAATATTTATCAAACTTTCTTAATGCTTCACAATAATCCAAGGCGGCATGTTCTACATGCTTGCATTCTTCAAAAATTTCTATCCAAGACTTATCTTTGTTCTTTTTCTGCATTATTCCCTCCATTTTCTTGATTAATTACTGTTTCGCTATTTAACCATTCATCCACATATCCTTTATATTTACGAGCTAAGTCCTTAATTTGTTCTTCATTAAGGTCTCCACCATCACGAAATAGAGTGTATAGGATATGTTCAACTTTAGGATTAAAATAATGCCATATCTTTGCAATATGATTTAGATAATGAAAATACTCATAGATATGTTTTTCATTATTTAGATATTCAAAAACGCCTTCAATATCCTTTGGCCATGAGACCAAATACTCTTCTACAATACTTTGTCCTCTTAAAGGATAAGTAAAGACTGTTTTAATCCATCTATGAGTTTCACCTAATGCAACTATTATATCAGGTCCTCTCAAAGCGGTGATATAATTCCAGAGTGCTTCTCTGCTATGTTTCTTACACTCTTCCATGATTTCTATAAAAGTTTTATCCTTGTTTTTCTTGCCCATTTCTTTTCCTCCTTGAATTCAATATGGCATGAAAGAGCTGACTGAGTGGTATGACTTTTATCTTTTGACAGGTCTATCTTGATTAAATCAGGGTGGGGATATGTGCCTTTTTTCTGCACCATTAAGATTAAATTATCATGTTACTTTTTCTTTGTCAAGACCTAACTTGACTTTTCCCTTGATTTGTGTTAACTTTGGTATATGGCAGGAAAGAAAGCTAAAAAAGACAACAAAGTTTCAAGTAAGCCAAAGCCCACAGTTTCTCCTTCTAAGCCTAAACCTCAATCTCAACCTCAGCCTAGACCGAAGCCTAGACCTGTTAAAACATTGGCTGATGCTTTGAATTATCTTAAAGTTTCAAGGAAAGATGTTGCAAGAGTGCATGAGTTTGAAGACCGCTTTCTGATTGATTTGAAAGTTGGTGGAAGGCAAGTTGTAGAGAAGACAAAATAAGATAGGGCTTGAGTGATTTAGAGGTGATTGAACTTAATTTTAACAGTAGAGGTTTAGCACCGTCTTTAAGAAAAATTTTTCAAAAAGACCCATTAATTTTTCCTGAGAAAGTTTTAGGAGTTACTCTTTGGGATAAGCAAAAAGAAATTTTTAGAGCTATCTATGAGAATGAACGAGTTGCAGTGCCTGCATGTAATCATGCAGGCAAAACTCATACCGCTGCATGTCTAACCCTTGCATTTCTTTTTACATATTATCCTTCTAAAGTTATTACAACTTCAGCATTCAAAGAACAAGTTAAGGATGCATTATGGAGTGAAATCAGAACCAGAGTGAGATATTCAAGAATACCGTTAATGGAAGAAAAGCATGTAACAACTATGGGAATAAATTTAGGCCCTGATTGGTATGCTGTGGGTTTAAGACCTCAAGACTCTTCTCAAGAGGCTTTCCAAGGAAGGCATAGCCCTAATATATTATTAATTCTGGACGAATCAAGTGGGGTAGGTGAGAATATTTGGGAATCAGCCGAAGGATTGATGACCTCTGCCAATTGTCATTGGCTTGCACTTGGCAACCCATTTGACCCATTATCCCCATTTGGAGAAGCCTGTAATAGCGATGAATGGGTAACCATTCATATCTCGGCTTATGATACACCTAATGTTAAGGCAGGAAGGAATATTTATCCTCGGTTAATGCCTTGGGATTGGCCTGAGAAAAAGAAAAAGCAGTGGGGTGAAGATAGTGCGAGATACCAAATTAGAGTTTTAGGCCGATTTCCTGAAAGAGAAGAAGAAAAGTTAATTCCTTATTCACTCGCAAAACAAGTCTTTGAAAGAAAATATAATCGTTGCACTGATGAGACACTGGTAATTGGTCTTGACCCAGCAGGATTAGGAAAAGATAAAACAGTTTGGGTGTTAAGACAAGGCTCATCCATTGTTACAATAAAATGGGTTTTAAATGCAACGGATGAGGCAATTGGAAGAAGAACTTTAGAATTAGCAGAGATTTATAGAAGTGCTAACAAACCAACGATTATTAACATAGATGGTGGATGGGGCAAAGGGATATATGAATATCTCAGGAAACATGGTAATCCTGAAAAAGTAAAAATTAACTTGGTTTTTTTATCATCCAAACCAGAAAATGATGAAAATGAATATTATAATTTGAGAACTCAAGTTGGTTTTAGATTGAAAGAGGCTATAGAAAGAGGATTATGTTTATCTCCATCAGCTAGAATAGTAAAGGATGCTTGGCTATCTGATATAACTGCTATAAAAGTCATTGAAGACCCCAGAACTGGAAAAAGAAAATTAGAGAATAAAAGAAAGCTGAAGAAGCGGTTGAAGCGTTCTCCCGATTTTTTAGATGCTACATTACTTAGCTTTGTTTCAAGTTATAGAACTCCTCCTGCTATGGTAACGGTCTCGGAATTTCAATATAAAGAAGCAAACAAAGAAATGATTGATAACTCTATGTTTCCATCTATGATGCACCAATTCAAGATTAAAAGAAGAAATCCAATATTCTTTTTCAGAAATAACATCAGGAGGTTCTCATGAATAGTGATGATAGGTTATTGAAGATAGTAAAAGAAATGTTAAAAGAGACCATTCAAACTCATGTAGGATATATTCGTAAGGATTTAGAACGGTTTGATGGTAATTTCAAGATTTTATTTAAAAAGCATGATGATACCTTACAGCAAATTGCAAAGCTTAATGCTACAAAGAATAATCACGAGCAAAGAATTGGCAAACTTGAGAAAAAAAATCGGATTAATACTGTTATTTCAGGCTTATTTGGCTTTTTGGGAGGAGTATTTTGGCAAGCCTCAGAAAAGTTTTGGGGTAAATAAAATTTAAGGAGGAAGATATGAAAAGGGCTTACACTGAAATGAGCCAAGAGGCATTTAAAGAAATTTTAGGAGATGCTTTACCTGAAGATGCACAGATTTACGGCTTTGAAATAACACCTAATACAGCAAGCATTCGTATTTATTTTTACTCAAATGAAGCTCCTGATATGCCTGAGACTACTATGGCAGCCTTTTATTATCCAGTTACAGAAGAAGAGCCTAAGAAACAACGGAGGAGATAATAATTGCCATATTTTATCAAAAAACCAAGTCCTAAGCCTGCAAGATTTTTTGAAGCTACTAAGCTTTCTTTGCCAGGTGGTGAAGAAACAAAAGAAGAAGATTGGGCTGGGTGGAGAAAAATCTCTGGTATAGGATTGTTAAGAGAGTTACGCACCGATGTATTCGTTAAGATGAGTCGTTTAGCCAAATGGCTTTATGACTCAAACCCCTTAGCCAAAAGGATAATTGAATACATCAAGAACTTTGTGGTAGGAGAAGGAATTTATTTTGAAACCACCGATAAACGAGTTCAAGAAGTATTAAATGCGTTCTGGTTTGATGATGTAAATAATTGGCCTCTTAAACAGCACGATAGAATTTTAGAGTTATGTCTTTATGGTGAGTGTATTTGGCCTGTTACAGTAAATCCTGCTAATGGTCATATAAGATTAGGATATATTGACCCTTTGGAAGTTAAAAAGGTTGTGCCTCATGAAGAAAATTGTTTGATTTTGGATAAGATTATTTTATATGCTCCTCTCAATAAGAAAAACGGTAAAAAAAGAGAACTCAAGATAATTCGTAGAGATGAAAACCCAAATAGCGATACCTATGGATACCTAACAGGTGAAACCTTTTTCTTTGCCATTAACAAAGTTTCAAATGCGACAAGAGGTGCAAGTGATTTGCTACCCTTGATAGATTGGATTGACTCTTATGACCAGTTCTTATTCACAAGACTTGAAAGACAAATGAATATCAATAATTTTTGTTGGGATGTAACCCTAGAGGGTGCAGATAAACATGAAATAGAACAATTCCTTGATAATTTACCACCTCCTTCGCCTGGGACAATTAGAGCACATAACGAGAAAGTTAAATGGGATGTAGTTGCTCCTAAGCTTGAAGCAAGAGATGCAAATCAAGAAAGCCGTTTGATAAGAAATCATATTCTAAGTGGTGCGGGGTTTCCACCTTATTATTTTGCAGATACAGAAGGAGTAAGGGCGGTTGCTTATGAGCAAGCTTTCCCTACTGAGAAGATGCTTATTACCAGACAGAAATATTTTAAAGCAATGATTGAATATGTATTCAATTTTGTGATAGACCAAGCAATTCTTCATAAAAGATTACCAAGGAATGTTAATCGTAAGTTTGAAATAATCTTTCCTGAAATCTCATTAAGAGATATAGAACGGTTGAGTAGAGCATTTAAGAATATCACTTTATCGATAGAGCATTTAAAGCAGAATAATTTAATTTCAGATGAAGAAGCTAAAAAGATTATTAGAAATCTCCTTAGTCAGATGGGCGTGGATTTAGAGAGATGATGCGTATAACTGAACTTCATTTAGAGCAATTTAAAAAAGAAGGGGTTGATTATGACATTAAACATGCCAAAACTAGATGGAAAGAGTTGCTGTCTGATTTGCGTTTTTTAGGCAATAGTGGATACCCAAAATTAGTTAGAGGCGAGAAATGGTCAAACTGGGATATGGATGACCTTCTCAGTTATTTTGGTGCTATTGTTGATGCCCTTCGTTCTGTTTATTTCCCCTTGATACCTCCCTCTAAAGATGACCCAAGATATAATACAAGCTACTGGAAGGCTTATCGTAAGGCTGAAGAGAAAGGTTATATCAAATCTAAGCCACCTAAACCAGAAGAAGTATCTGAATGGGATAAAAAACGCAAAGATATAATCAAGACATCTTTAGAAGAAGCTAAAAGAAAGATAGATGGCCTTTATTTAACTTATCCACATGGAGAGTTATTTTGGACAAAAGAGAAAACTTTGTTAGTGAAGACTAGAAAATTTGACTTATCTAAGCCTCATTACCTTATTGATGATGGTCTTTGTTATGGAATTATCTCATTCAAAGAACCCAAAAAAATTACCAAAAAGCAGTTCTTTACAGAGGATTTAAAGAAAAAACATCGCATCCTAGATACAGAAGCTTGGCAGTGGTGGAGAATGTCAAGAGACAATGCAGTTGAGCCTGAACTTTGGGCTTATGAGGTTAAAAAATTTGAACCGTTTGAAATACCTGAAAGAATAAAAATACCAAAAGGCATACAGGTTATAATTGATGCAGATAATATTGAATTTGTGGGAAAGGATGAAGAACAACCTGCAAGGATTGATTGGCCTACAATGACTACCAAAGAAGCAAGGACTGATTACATTAAATTCTATGGCACTAAGGGATATATAGAAGAAGAGAACGATGAACATAAATACCATACCTGTATTTTGTTATCTTTAAATGACACAAATATCTTATTGGATTATGGTGAGAGGCATCCTGAAGAAATAAAAGAAAGAATAGATGTGGTATTGAATTCGCATCGGCACATTGACCACATCTGTCCTGAAATATCAAACTTTGTTTGTCCTTTATATATATCAAAAGAAACTTTAAACAGAGTAGATTTCTCTTTGCCTGAAGATGCAAGAATTTATGAAGCCAGAAAAGCATTTAGTATTGGTAATATAAAAATTATTACTTATCCAGTTTATCACTCCATCCGTGCTCCTATGCATATTTTCAAGATTGAGACAGATGACCTTGCAATTGGAGTAATGACTGATTTTTTGGCCTTTGAAGAAGTAGAAGATGAAGAATTTTTCTATCCAAATCTAGACATAGTCATAATAGACGGTAGTAGCATTACAAAAGATTTAAGAAGATGGAAGGAAGACCATAACTTAATATTTGGTCATAAAAGCGTAATTCACCAAATTGAGAGAATTAGAGATAGATGTGAAAAAAATCCAATAATAATCCTCACTCATATTGGGCGTGAAGGCATAGAGTGGGGAGACTTACAAATATTACAATATTTACATGAAAGATTTGCTGGAATGCACATATATATTGCCAAGGATGGAAGTGTATTTGATTTAAAAACAAGGCGGTTTACTGAGGCATTCAAAGGTGAGCAAATCTGTAAAGACATAGTTGCAAACTTGCCTTCTTTTACATGGATACCTGAATTTACAAGCATTACAGGCTCTACTTTATTTACAAAAGACCATGCACCAAGAGACTTGGATGTAATGTGCAAAGCGGAGGAGATAAATGGGAAATGGTATATACCTGTGGATACATCATTATTGCTTAAATTGCAACGAGCCTATCAATATGCAACAAAGAAAGTCTTAGGCAAGGCAATCAAGCCTGAGTTCCCACCTCCAAGCTCTGCGGGCCCAAATTGGGCTTCCATTCCTGCTTATGATTTAAAACTTGTGCCTAGAAAAAACCCAGAAGTAAGAAGGACAGGAGAAGAAGAGTTTGAAGAAAAGGTTTATGGAGTGGATTTTAAGGAGAAGCTAAGGTTACGCACCAAATCCAAAGATATTGAAAAAATGGCTCAGCAATCCCTAGAAGAGGATAAAGTCAAACCTCTTCGCTTTTTCATGCCTCTTAAGCCTATAAGAGTTCAAGGAAAGCATGGAGAAAGAAATACACCAGAAAGGCTAATAGAGTTATTTGAGCCTGAACATTATCCAGTTTATAACTCGGTAAAAAGGGATGGCTTCAGAACCATTCTAATGCGAGATGGAGATAAAGTTGTAATTTATTCAGAAGATGGCAATGATATAACAAAACAGTTACCTACAATTGTTGATGCAGTTAAAAAACTTAAAGCAAAATCAGTTGTTTTAGATGCTGAATGTGAGTTATGGGAAGATGGATACCATCATCCAAGAGAAGCAGCCATTGCTAAAATTCATTCTAAGGCAATAGATGATAAGGATTTAATTGCCAATTTATTTGATTGTGTGTATTTAAATGGTGAAGATTTACATAAAGAACCATTTGAAAAGAGATGGAAAGCATTAAATTCTCTTGGCATTAAATATTCAAAAGAAACTAATTTAAACCCAGAAGAAAAACTTAATATTATTCCCCATATCTTATGTAAAACTCCAAAAGAATTGCTTAGAGAAACAGAACGCATGAGAAAGGTTAGATCAAGTGAAGGCTGTGTAGCTATTGCCCACAATGCAACTTATCCATTGGATGGCAAACCAGATGACAATTCATTTTGTAAGTTTCACAATAATGTAGTTATAAGGGGAATAGTAATTGAACCTGTGCAAACAAAAGTAAGCACGGTATATAATTTATCCTTTGGCTGTTTAGCAGGCAAGCATGAAATCCTAAAGAAAGACCAGACAGAAGTAGGTCCTTATGAAAAAGTTTTAACCATAGGAAGCACTTTTGCTGCACCTTATGTAAAACGAGGTAGTGTAATTGAGGTTGAATGTGAAACAATTAACCATATTATACATGAAGATATTGAAGGTAATCCAGTAGAAATTACAGCTTGGGCACCTAGATTTATGCGGGTAGTGCCAGGTGCTAAGCCAGATAGCATAGATGATATTCTTAGAAAGGCTAGAAAAGAAAATCATGTTTTGCAAGAGAAAATAATCAAATCAGATGGCACAGTAATATATAAAGAAGCAAGAAAAGAGCTTTATTGCTTTCTTACAGAAGAACCTACATTAACAAGCAAAATTAGTGATAGATTTGGTGCAGCTAAGTATGCCATATTTTTTGAGCCTGCTACTTATCATTTTGAGGCAATAGATTTATCCAATTTTGTAACAGGGATTGAAATTACAAATTTAATAAAGGAACGCAAAGCTACAGAAGTTATTACAAATCAGATAGGAAGATTTAGCAGAGAAGCATTGAACAAAGCTGGAATTAAGATTATTTTTGCTCAAGGAAAGGTTGAAGATTATTTGAATAAAAAACTAGGTGAAAGTCCACTTTTAAAAGAAGCTATATTAAGAGAGCAAGACCCGTATATGCAGTATTTTGACGAAGATAAAGAGCATAAATTTTGTGCCCATCACCACTACAGGTGTGCTTTAAAAGAAGTTTTAAAAGAAATAGGCAGAGAAGATTTATGGCCTAAAGAAGAACCAAGCCCAGAAGAATGGGCTAAATTATGGCCTAAGTGGTGGCCTGAAATAAGAAAGGTATTGGAAGAATATTATGATGCACATCCCAATTTTGAGCATTCACCTAGCGTTCATTGTGATTTACGCATGGAGACTGATACCAAAGGAGTTTTAATTGGTTTTACTCTTAATGACCAAATTAAAGACCGTCCACAATTTTTTCCTTTGAGATTGAGAAAATCTGAAGGTAAATATAGTGCAGAGGAATATGATGATGACCCTGAAAATTGGAAAATAAACTATAATACTGGTGAATTTGCTAAAAGAGTTAAAAAGGGAGGAGCTAAAGCCCCTGTTTCATTGATAAGTGAACGCAAAAGTTCAGAACCTAGTAGTTGGTTAACTTATGAGGGCTTTCAATCTCCGAGAAATGTGGCTGCTACAAGATATGGCTATGCTGTATTGCATTTAATAAGAAAATTAGGCGTTGTTGAGACGGGTTATCAGAGTTCCTATTTCCATGAACTATTCTTACATTTCCCTAAAGATGGCAATAAACCTCCATTTTATTGGAGATTGATGTTTAGATATTTAAAGCGTCCTTTTAAGGAAGCAATTGAAAGGCAAGATTATGAAACATTATCAGAGTGTGTATATCTTGAAGATGGTGAGGCTTTAGAAGAAGGAATTTATTTAGAAGCAGAAAGAATTATACCCGTTTCAGAAGAAGGATGGGGCAAATTAGAAACAGGCTGGTTATGTATATATGGTGTTGATAAAACTCCTTACATTATTTCAGACCGTGCAGTTAAATTGAAACGCATGTGCCCTTATCCTTACAGTGCTTTACCCAGACATATTAAAAAGCAAATACCACCTGAGTTTCATTATTGGAAAGAAAAAGACATGAAGAAACGGATTGAGATAAGGGATGCCTTGGTTAAAGCTATCAAAGAGAAGAAAGTTATTCTAAAAGAAAGCATAGTAAGAGATTATATTCTCCAAATACATTACAGTGAGCCAGCCGAATTAATCAAGCGTCGTAGCCCAGCTCACAAACATTACGACCTCCGCATTGATGGAGACCTAAAAAAGAAAACAGGCCATATATTTCATGCAGTTTTAGAACTTAATCCTTTAGAAGTTGACTCCACCTCTGCATATTTAAAGAAATGTAAAGGAGATGAAGGCGGAGTGAATTGGATGGAGGTTGGGAAAAATAAGACAGTTAAGTTTACTAAAGGATATGGAACATTTGAAAAGAATGAGCCTGGATATGTTAAAGCATTGGATTGGGGTAGAGTATTAGTTTTGGAAGACTCACCTTTATTTAAAAAGTTTCAATTTAAAGGTAAACAATTAAAAGGAATTTGGATAATGCACAGAAGTAGCCCTGAAACTGATATTTGGATTTTTGAGAGGTCAAAGGACATTGGTTAAGTTTAATTTTAAAAGATTTAAATGTCCAAAGGATAAGCACTTTTTACTTGCTGAAGATATTAAGGATGGTGCAATAGAAGTATATTGTAAATACTGTAAGACTACATACCGTATGGCTTTTAAAGAGGGTAAACTTATAAGCTTAAGTGAAATTCAACAAAAGAAAGTTGAGTGTCTTGACAAAATTAGAAATAAGGTTTAAAATATAAAAAACTAGAAAACTGCCTCTCATAAGAGAGCAGAGAATCACTTGGGATTAAAGGCTCAGTAAGCAGGAGAGAGGCAAGCTTGCTGGGCTTATGGAAAATTTCAAACCAAGTGATTTTTTAGAAACCTTCCAAGGCAAGTTCCTTCCTTTACTTGAATCGGCCAGAGGTGATGAATGGGATGTTGTTTTAATTGAGGCAGGCCGAAGTAAGGGAGGAAGTCAAGGGCAAATTTTATATCCTGAAGAAGTTCTCAAAAGAGCAGTTCCTCTCTTTGAAAATGCCAAGTGTTATGCCTTTGAATTTAGTGGTCAAATTTATGACCATCTTCCAGAGAATATCAAACAAGCAGTGCCTCAAGGTTTTGCAAAAAATCTTGTAGGTTATTTTACTTCTCCTAAATTAAAGAAACTTCCCAATGGAAAGAAAGGTATAGTTGCAAAATTTCATGTCATAGCCGATTGGCTTAAATCTGCCCTTAAAAATGCTGGAAATAAACTGCCTGAGCTACTGGGCTTTTCCATAGATGCAGAGGGAATTGTTGATAGAAGTCAAGGCATGGCTTTGTCAATTGATAGAGTGGATAGTGTTGATTTAGTCACATATCCAGCAGCAGGAGGCAGATTTTTAAGAATGGTGGCATCTAGGCTTGCTGCCAGTATTGGAAAGCAAGAAGAGGGGCAAAAAGAAGGATTAAATAGAAAAGGAGGTAACAGCATGAACCCTATGTTACTGGCAATCAAAGGATGGAAAAGTGGTCTCCAAGAGGGACAGGCGGTAGAAGCTACTGATGATGTAGTTTCTGCAATCTTTGGCAATGTATTGGATGAGGAAGTGATTAAAGAGTCTCGTGACGAATTAAAGGAGATTATTACTCAATGTGTTGGCTTTTTAAGTGAGGGAAAAGAAGAGTTAGCCGAAGCCCTTATTACAGGGATTGTTGAGGCTAAGAAGAAGAAAAAGAAAAAAGACGAGTATCCTACTCCAGCAGAAAAATATCCAGCACCTCAAAAGGCTTCTCAAGAAGAACCTAACGGTGATATGGAAGAGGCTAAAAAGAAAAAGAAAGATGAATATCCTGCTTATCCTGAAATTCAGAAGCAATCCCAAGATTTAGAAGCTCTCAAAAATGAGATTACCAGACTGAAGCTAGAGAAGTATTTAGAAGAAGCTCTTAAAGAGTCTGGTTTAACCAGCGTATCTAAAGAGCAAATCAGAAACATGCAGTTTAGTTCTACTGAAGATATAGACAAGGCTATCGGAAATATGAAAGATTTAGAGGCCAAGTTTATGCAGGAAGCTGGAGTTTCAAGCAAGGTTGAAGCAGGTAATACAGAAGGTGAAAAAGTATTGCAAATGATTGAGGATGTATTAGAGGGTAAATCTCATAGCATCAAAGAGGCTTATATCAGGTTTACTGGTGATAGAAAGGTAACTGGTTTAATTAAGGAATGTGCAGGACGGGGTAAGGCAAGGATTACTGCGAGCTTGACGACTTCTGATTGGGCAGAAGCTCTAGGCGATACTTTAAGACGCAAACTTATAAAGGAATATAAAGTATCTGGATTAGATGACTGGAAAAAGATAGTATCTGATATTGTGCCTTTACCTGATTTTAGAGACCAGCACTGGATTAGATTAGGTGGGTATGGTGAGCTTCCTTCTGTATCTCAGGGTGCGACTTATACAGAGCTAACTAGTCCAACAGATGAAGAAGTAACCTTGTCTGTCAGCAAAAAAGGTGGCCTTGAATCGGTCACACTGGAAATGATAAAGAATGATGACATTCTTGCAGTTAGACAAATTCCTAAACGGTTAGCAAGAGCTGCTGCACAGGCTCTCTACAATGCCATATTTGATGATATTTTAAAGGATAATGCAACAATCTATGATAATGTTGCTTTATTCCATGCAAGCCATAGTAATTTAGGTTCTACAGCTTTATCGCCAACATCCTTTATGGCAACCAGAAAAGCGATGGGACAGCAGACTGCTTATGGAAATAGTGAGGAATATTTAAATCTTTATCCTAAATACTTGATTGTGCCACTTGACCTTGAAGATACAGCATTCAAACTCTGTCATTCACCTGTATTTGTAAACACTGCGGAATATTACTCTGGTGGTGGTGCGGCTGAAGCTGCAACTACTCCTAATATTGTGCCTCAGAAATTTAAAACTGATTATATTGTAGTGCCTAGATGGACTGATGCTAATGATTGGATTGCTGTAGCCGACCCGAATATGTGTCCTACAATTGTTGTTGGCTTCTTAGATGGCAATGAAGAGCCTGAAATATTTATTCAAGACCAGCCTTCAGTTGGTAGCTTATTCTATGCTGATAAAATTGTTTATAAAATCAGGCACATTTGGGGCGTAGCCGTATTTGATTATAGGCCGTTTTATAAACATGCTGTAACTGGTGGATAGCATGATTAAGCTTAATGCCTCATGTCTTACTTGGTATGAGGCATTAAGCTATTGAAATCAAAGAAATGATAGGAGGTAACAATGGCAAAAATAATAGCAGGTGATATTCCTTCTCATACACAATCGGTATTGTTTGAGGTAGCAAGTAGAGGCACGAATGCTGATACCGATAGTAATCTTATGTTCAGGGCACCTAATGATATGAAGGTGAAGAAGGCTTATGTTACTTTCAAGAGTGCTATAACTGGTGCAGATTCAAATTATTGCACTGTAAGGGTTAGAAATTTAGGCACAAATGGAAGTGGCACTACTGATATTGCAACTTTGGCTTTTACTTCAGGCGTAACTGCTTCTGCTAAGGTTCCCAAAGCATTAACTTTAGCATCTGATGTAACTGTGGATGAAGGTGAAGTTTTGGTAGCCCGTATTGACCATGAAGGAAATGGTTTAAAATCAGATATAGCGATATTACAAGTAGATTATACTTGGGAATAATTAAAACGGAGTAGCCTAGTCTGGACTAATTGGCAAAGACCTCTAATAGCAGAACTAGGCTACTTCATAAATAAAATAAAAGGCTAGGTTGGCTTTGAATGGCACTAGCAAATTTTGAATACATCAACCCATCTCCAACTCTTTTCATTGTTACTGGATGTCCTCGTTCAGGAACTACCTTTCTAATTGAACAAATCAAAGAATACCTTAAAGTGCCAGTGTTAGGATATGACGACCTAGGTTTACATAGAGAATGGAAAACTGCAATAGCAGCTAATTCCATTCTTTTGGGAGATATATTTGCAGATTTAAAACCAGAAATGCCTAACAATGTTAACATGGAAAAACAATTTGAAGAATTTAAGGAATTTCTTGTATCTAGTAAGGATGAGTTTATTGAGCATCCAATGTATTTTTTTAAAGACCCAAGGATTTGTTATACATGGCCATTCTGGATGAAATTATTTGAAATTAGGATTATTCATATAGTTAGAAAGTTTGAAGGTGTTTTTAATAGCATTGACCAAGTAGATAATGTTGGTGGTAAAGAAGTTAAGTTTAGATGGATTAAGCCTAAAAATCAGTGGAAAATAATTTGGGAAAATCATGTAAATAAAGCTAGAGAAAGCAATGAATATCTACCTTATTTAGAGATACCATTTGAAAGTTTTGTTGAAAATCCAAAACCTTGGATTGAAAAGATTGCTAACTTTGTTAAAGCTCCTGAAAAATGTTTAAATTTAGGCAGTGGTTTAGCACCGAGGGCAGGGAAGGAATGGGTGAATTTAGATTATAACCCCGATTATATACCACCTGCTAAATATGGTGTAAATGGAGTTGTTGCAGATTTGGAAAGTCCATTGCCTTTTAAAGATAATACCTTTAGTTTTATTCTTGCAAACCATATCCTTGAACATATTAAAAATTATGAACAATTGATGTGTGAGATATATAGAGTATTAAAAATTGGAGGCAGATTGATAATTAGAGTTCCTTATGCGTTTTGCCGTGCTGCAATAGCTGACCCATCGCATGTAAGACAATTTGTTCCAGAGTCGTTTTTTCATTTTTTGCCTGATAATTTAGGGCCTGTTGCAAATCGTAAGTTCTGGGGAACATTCAAGTTAATTGATTTAGAAGTGATTAAACATGATAGGCCAGGGATAGATAGGGGTGAAGTCGGGAGCTTCTTTAGTGAAATTTTTTGTGAATTAGAAAAAATACCAAAGCAAGAGCCGCCTAAACCTAAATGGATTGAGAAAGAGGATGAGCAAAGGCAAGGCGATAATATTTAGAGGATACATGGCCATAGGTGATGCACTTTATACATCTGCATTGCCTAGGTTAATGAAAGAGGATGGTTATGAGCAGGTAGATGTTGCTGTTTGGCAGACAAATCAGCATGTATTCTGGAATAATCCTTATGTTGATAATATTAGAGTATTTCCAAATGATTTAACAGAAAAAGAGTTTGAACATTACTATAATAAATGGAAAGAGGAATACGATGTTATTGTGGATTTAAGGTGGACAATAGAAAGCAAATATTTATTTAGAACGGATGCTCCTTTACCACCAATAGAAGAAAGAAAAGAGAAAAATAAAGGCAAGAATTATTATAGAGTTACAATGGAAGTTGCGGGATATAAAGTAGATAAAGGCAAGCCCGAATTATATTTATCTGATGAAGAAGAAAAGTTGCTTAATGAATTTAAGAAAGAGAATCCTAAGTTTGTGATTTGGCAATTATACGGCTCATCCAATGCAAAGCAATTAGTAAGAGCACCGATATGGATTACAGAGATTATGAAGCAAGTGCCTGATTGTAAGCATTACTTAGTAGGTAATGCCCATTTTAGCACTAAGAGATTATTTGGTTCAGATAATGTTAAATGTGTAGCAGGTATTTGGGGGTTAAGAACCTCTATGCTTATGTGTAAGTATGCTAATTTGGTAGTTGGGCCTGAGTCTGCTATAACTAATGCTTCAGGTGCTTTTGATACGCCTAAGTTGATAATGTATTCAGGAGTATTACCTGAAAATCTTGGGGGTGATTTTGAAAACCATTATGGTTTCTGTCCTAAATGTGAATGTTATCCTTGCTATAAAATCAGTATTAGTCCAAAAGAAGTTTGGAATTTGAAAAAGAGAAAGCTTGCTTATGCAAATATGGAAGAATGCAGAGTTAAAGACCCATTTGATTGTTATAGGTATTTAGGATTTAAATGTACATTAAGCCTTCCAGAGCAAGAGATAATAGAGAAGGCTGTAGATATTTTAAAACATAGTTAGGAGGAAAGAATGATTGGTGGAGTAACCATAGAAGAATATGATGCTTATGATAAGGAAACAATTACTGTAGGCTCAACAGCAGTGGGCTTTACAAGTAGTAAAATTACTAATTGTAAAGTTGCCTTTTGCACTCTTGATACAGGTGGTGGAGCAATTAGATATTGGATTGATGGCTCAACACCAACTGCCACATCAGGTCATTATGTAGCTGCTGGAGATAGTTTTACCATTGTGGGAACTAATAATATTCGGAATTTTAAAGCAATACGAGTGGGTGCAGATGATGGCACATTACAAGTAACATACAAAAGGTAAGAGAAAATGCGAATACCAGCTAAGTTAGAAAATATAAATAAAGTTTTAGAGCAAATTAAAGCCGATATAAAAAATCGTATTCTAACAGCAGGACAACGAACTACTGAGCAAACAACTCAACTAAGCTGGGAATTAATGAAAGAACATGCACCAGTGGCTTCTGGTAGTTTGAGAGGTTCAATAGGAAAAAGAGTTATTTATGGTTACCCAATAATGTTTGGTGTATCAATGACTGGATTATCACCAAGAAGAAGTAGTGGTAAGAGAGTTTCAACTGGATATGCACAAGCAGTTGAATATGGAGTGCCTGCTGGTGCTTATGGGTATGAACAACATGGCAGGAATTATTCAGGAGTGCCACCTTGGGGTGAAGGCTCAAGATTATATGAATGGGTTAGGCTTAGAGGTTTATCTCCTGCTTTGGCTGTTTCTGCTAAGATTGCTCGTAAAATAGGACGGAGGGGGATTACGGCAAAGCACTTTATTAAGAAATCTCATTCAGTCTTGGTAGGTAGATTACCAGATGTAGTAAGAAGAATATTTGACAAACATTTACATTTTTAGAGGTAAATTGATGTTATGAGTTTGAGCACAATCAGAAGTGAAATTAAGAGCATAATGGAAGATATTTCTGAAATAGGCAAAGTGTATGATTATTTGCGTTGGGATGAAAGTAGCTGGGAAGGCTTTTTTAATTTATTTAAGACTGATAGCACTCAGCATGGTTGGATGATAACTAGAATAAGCACAACAGAAGATAGAAGATTTGAGACAGAACATAATTTAAGGCATTATACCTTTAAGATAATAGGTTTTTATCCATTAAAGGATAAAAGTGCTACTGAAAAAACTTTTCAAGATTTGATTGAGACTGTATGTTCAACATTTAGGACAAATTATAATTTAAATGGGACTTGTTTAGATTCAGACCCACCAGAAGTAACTATAGTAGAAAATCGGATATATGGTTCTATCCTTGCACATTATACAGAGATTTTATTAAGAGTTAGAGAAAGAATTACTTTGTAAGGAGGTAAAAATGGCAAAACGATTGAGATTTCAGAGTAGAGCAGGAGGACATTATTCACCTACTCCTGCCAAGGTGGATAAAGAGGTTAAGATAACTAAGATAAAAGAACCTAAACAAAATATTAAAGGCAAAGGAGGTAAAGAGAAATGAGCTTATTACTTAGAAGGAGCGTTTTGTTAGGCAAGGTTGAGGATAATTATGGAACGGATGCCTCTCCTACAACTGCGGATGCAATTTTATGTGCAGCTCCTACTGTAACTCCAGCGGGTGATTTATTAACGAGAGACTTTGTTAGGTCTTCAATTTCACCTTATCCTCATGTCATTGGTGCTAAAACAGTAGAAGTAACTTTTGACACAGAAATCAAAGGTTCAGGCACAAATTCAAGCACATCTACTAGTGCAATCATTCCTGAAATTGGAGTGTTATTTAGGGCATGTGGATTGAGTGAAACTGTAACTTGGGGTTCTACTTCTGGCACGCCTACTACTTATAATGATTTAACTGCATCTTATCAACCTGTATCCACTAATTTTGAAAGTGCTACAATTTATGTTTATTTTGACGGAGTGCTTCATAAAATAGTTGGATGCAGAGGTAGTGCTGTATTTACTTTAGATGCGGGTGCATTTCCTAGGATTAGCTGGACTTTCAGAGGTTTCTATCAGGATGTTGTAGATGCAAGTATGGTAACGGGTGTTTATGATGATACTAAACCGCCAATTGTTGAAAGCATTGTTTTAACGTTAGGCTCTTACTCACCGAAAGTGCAATCGGTTAGTATTGATCTTGCAAATACTATTGCAGAAATTAGAGATGTGAATGCTTCTGAGGCAGTGAGAGAAATTGCAATTACAGATAGAGATACCAATGGAAGAATTAATCCTGAAATGGATTTAGTTGCTAATTATGATTTCTTTGGTATCTGGAAGAATGCCACTGAAAAAGCTATGAGTTGCACAATTGGAAGTTCAGGTGGAAATCGTATAATCTTTTCTTGCCCTTCAATTCAGGAAAATAGTTTGGCTTATGGCGATAGAGAAGGAATCAGAACATTGGATATTCCAATCAAACTGGCAAGTGAATCTGGGGATGATGAATTAGTAATTAAGTTTACTTAATTTTTAAAAAATAAAGGAGGTAAAGATGGCAGCACAAGGGTTTGACCTCTCTTTGGATGAGGATATTATTAGTTTGGTAGATTATCAGCATGGTGAGGAGTTTCAGTTAAAACACTATGTAAGAAGGCCAACGACCTCAGAATACAAAGAGTATAGACGCAAGATTTCTGAGTTTAAAGGAGGATTCAGGCGTTTTAAATGGGAAGATAGAGGTGCAGAAGCAGCCGAATGGTTGTATGAGAAGATAATCCAGAGAGTAGAAGGATATACCTTCAAAGGCAAAAATATTATGTCTGTTACTAAAGAAGAATTGGAAGAGCTTGGTAATAAACGAGGCGAAAAATACTCTAGTTGGAAATCGTTAATTCCAATCAGGCATAAGATATTTGTAATTGATAAGGTTGCTGGATTAATACTTGAAGGTGAGACAGAAATGGAGGAAAGCTTGGGGGAATCTTCAGGCAATTCTTAAAGCATAGCTGTAATCCTGCGACTTGTGATGCGTATAAGATTTCACAAGGAAAGGCTTGTGAGGGTTGCCCAGATAATCCTGATAATTGGCAGAAAGAATTTGAGCCTGAGTTGCTTACATTCTCGAACCATATAATTTGGCTACATACTTTGAGACTTTCGGGATGTGGATTTCAAATGGATGACCTTGGTCTTACTGAATGGAAGGGATTAGAGATACTGGAAAGAGAGATAAAGAAAAAAGAATTAGAAGACGTTGAAAAAATGAAACACAAGAGGTAGGACAATTGGCAAGAGGTGGCTACGATGTAAGTATAACTATAACCACTCAATGGAGGGAGGGTGGCAAACCACCTTCCCCTCAAAAAATTGAAAGAATTAAAAAACCCATTCGGGATTTAAATACTGAAATTCGCAAACAACAAGGATTATTATCCAAACTTTATAATAACTGGAAAAGCACCTTTGCTGTTTTTGCTGCTGGTTACGCAACCGTGGTGCTCTTCTTATCAGTTATGAGAGCACTTAAAAATGAATTTCTTTTAGGATTTAAGGCAATAGAAGAATATAGGCAAAGTGTAATTTCTTTGAGTGCTACTACAATGATGTTTATAAAAACAACTGGAGATTTGTCTAAAGATTGGGAAGCAGCCGTAGGATATGCTAAACAATTAGCCCAAAAAGCCGAGGAGTTGGATGTTATTTTTACAGGAACTGCAAAAGAACTTCTCTTGGCTGCTAGAGCTTTGACAACTATGGGTATAGAAATTGATACCAGTAATAAAAAACAGCTACAATCTTGGGTTGCACTTGCTGAAGCTGCAAAGGCGGTAACAACGGGAGCTAATAAGGAATTTCAAATAAGACAAGAAATACAAGCTTTATTAGAAGGACAAACTAGACAGGGTGCTACTCTTGCAAGAATTCTGGATAGACAATTGAGAACAGTAGAAGGATATAAAGGAGGACTTAAAGAAGCCTTAGAAATTTGGAAAGCCAAGGGAACAGTGCTTGAAGAACTGAGCAAAAGGCTACAAGGTTTTAAACAAGCCCAAAAAGATATTAGGGATTTAATCTCCACTCAATGGGCAACCTTATCTACTATTAATCGCCGAGTGCTTAGACAAGGATTTTTGCCTGCTTATCATGAAATTAACGAGTTATTAAAGAAACAAGTAGATTATTATACCGATACAGAGCATGGATTAGATAGACAAAGAGATTTAGCTAACAGAATTGCCCTTACTTGGATTAAGGTTAATGCAGCTCTAAAAGTAGGATATTTCTTATTAACAGCTACCATTGATTTAGTAGATAAGTTTTGGTTCAAGGAAGGACGTTGGCAAAGAATTAAAGAAAAAGCAACTGAGTTTGCTGGTGGTTTAGCCATAATCTTTATGAAAATGTTAGGTAAGAGTGAAGAAGAAATAATAAAATTTGTAGAGGATACTGAAGCTGCTTTAGGACGAATGCCCAAAACAACTCAAGGGGCTACAAAAGAACATTTATCTTATATAGAACAATTAGTTTCGGATGCAAAAAAATTCTGGACAGATTTATATGATACCTATGTCAAATTAGGAGTTGCAGCATATCAAAGAGATTTAGCTAATTTACAAAATACTGAAAAAGAACGAATTGAATTGATAAAACGAAAACAACAGAAGCAAGAGGAAGGAATTAAAAAAGAAATAAGTAATATTCAAAAAATCCGTGATGTTTATAATGCTTTGTTAATGGATTACGAGAGATATGAAAGCCAAAAAAAAGAAATTTCTCAAGAAATGGCTACTGAAAAATTAAGAATTGAGGCTAAGCTTACAGGTAGCTTAGAAGACCAATATAAATATCGCATGAAACAAGTAGAAGAATGGGAAACTCAAAAATGGAACAGAGTTTTATCTATCAATAGCGCAATGTGGAGAAAAATAACCAGCGAAGAAAATAAAATTAGAGCACAAGCAGCTAAAGAAGGCAGGACTACAATTGAGCAATTATATTTAGATGAATTATATAAACTTGATGAATTAGCAGGAATGAAAATTCAGATTTTAAAAAGCACAGCCGAAAAAGAAATTGAGATAAGAAAAACAGTAGCAGAAAAACAGAAAGAGATTTATGATGATATATATACTCATACTATAGATTTAGCACAAACTTTTCAAAATACGATTTCCGATGCTTTTGAAGGCATAGTCTTAGGAACACGCAAACTTTCAGATGTTTTTAAGGCCATGCGGGACGCCTTGGTGCGAGAGTTTGCAACGGGTTTAGCTGGAATGATTAC
>Ga0190352_1000023_pt1 | contig 46025 bp, 45 predicted proteins | sample 4872131011_MG_FD_161682 | JGI IMG/M metagenome (GOLD analysis project Ga0190352, IMG submission 161682) | Hydrothermal vent microbial mat bacterial communities from Southern Trench, Guaymas Basin, Mexico - 4872-13-10-11_MG | ecosystem: Environmental > Aquatic > Marine > Hydrothermal vents >...
AGGAACTGATCTCTATGTGGGATATACAACAATGCCCGATGATTCAGTACCCGCTATACTTTTCGATTCACCTGCTTCCTTCTATCACTCATATCTGCTTCAGAGTGGCACATGGCAGCTTATCAATTCGGATCTCTTTATTCGTGTGCTTACAGAAAAGACCACAGAGGTTCATGAAGGTCTCACAACTCTTCCCAAGGTATTCATGCTCGGTCCTAACTATCCCAACCCGTTCAGAGGTCAAACAGTTATCAAATATGCTCTTCCAAAGGATGCCCATGTAACTCTTGAGATTTATGATATAACCGGCAGAAAGGTAAAAACCCTCGTGAATAGTTTCGAGAAAGCAGGCTGGAAGACCGCTATCTGGAATGGTACAAACGAGAGAGGCGAAAAGGTTAAGAGCGGAATCTACTTCTACAGGATGAAGGCAGACAAATTCCTGAAGACAAGAAAGATGGTATTCGTAAAGTAAAAAACTAATATAAACTAAAATTGAGGGGCCCCACCAAAAGGTGGGGCTCTTTTTATTTATAGATAAAAGCGATAGGCGGAAAGCGTACAGCGAGATGAGAATTTTCAGTAAACGAGAGACGGAAGACGGGAAACGAATTTATTTTTGCTCTCGTCTACCGAAGTCCGCTCTACGCTTTACGCTTCACGATTTTCCGGTCTTCACTCTTCCGTTTACCGACTCTTCTTACAGCTCTGCACGACCTACCTTTTATTTTCATAAACACTGATTTATAATCTAACCATGCTCTTTCTTCCTGTTTCAATATTACTTTTTATAATTTTTATCCTCATTTTGCCTTTACTCATCTTCATTCTGGGCATCGGACTGATCCAAACAGCATTTTTACGTCTCGGTATATCTCCCTTCATGACAGGTTTGATTCTCACAGGCTCTCTCCTAGGTAGCCTAATAAATATTCCCATTAAGCGGGAAGTTCATATAGAGAGAGTGTGGTTCGGTCTTTTTCCACCAGCAGTGGAGGAAACTGTTATATGTTTAAATTTTGGTGGAGCAGTGGTGCCTGCCCTTGTTTCCATCTACTTACTTAACAGAGCACCACTCATCCCCGTTATAATCTCTACGATTTTAATGGCATTGGTTGCCAAGAAATTCACACGAGTCGTGCCCAGGGTTGGATTTGCCATACCTGCTCTGATTCCCCCCATTACTGCAGCGATTTTAGCATATCTATTTTCACCCCATAATCCTGCTCCTGTGGCTTACATTTCGGGTACCATGGGAACCCTAATCGGTGCAGACCTCTTGAATCTTCACAAGATAAAATATTTAAAGAGCAGTGTTGTAAGTGTGGGTGGAGCTGGAATATTTGACGGTGTATTCCTAGCGGGAGTAATTTCTGTACTTCTAGTTTAATGCCCGAAGTGTCTGATCCCAGTTAATACCATGGTGATGTTTAATTCTTGGGCTTTTTTAATCACCTCCTCATCCCGCACTGAACCACCAGGTTGTATGATTGCCTTTATGCCGTATTGATGAGCCAGTTCTATGGAATCGGTAAACGGGAAAAATCCATCGGAAGCAAGTACGGCGCCTTCAGCTTTTTTACCTGCATTTTCCAGTGCAATCTTCACAGCCTGCACTCTGTTCATCTGTCCAGCTCCAATCCCCAGGGTTCCCCTATCTTTCGTGACCACAATTGCATTGGATCTTACATGTTTGACAACTTTATAAGCAAATACAAGTTCTTCCAGTAATTCCTCTGTAAGTTCTCCTGAAACTATTCTGATGGTCTCCTTCTCCAGAATAGCACTATCCTCCTCTTCCACAAGGAAATCTCCATCAACCCATCTAAACTCTAATTTTTCCCTGCCCTTCTTCAGAGGAATTATCAGCAATCTCCTATTCTTCTTTTTTTTCAAGATGCTTAAAACTTCATCAGGAAAAGAAGGCGCCATAACAATCTCAAGGAAAATATTGTTAAGTTCAAACGCAAGTTCTGGATTTATTTCATCTGAAAGGGCAACTATACCACCAAAAGCAGAAATAGGGTCCCCTTCCAGGGCTTTTTTGTATGCTTCCAGGATAGTTTTTCCTTCTGCCACTCCGCACGGGTTGTTGTGTTTCACTATCACACATGCCGGAGGATTCAACTCCACCAGTAATTTCCAGGCAGAATATGCATCAAGTATATTATTATATGATAACGCCTTTCCCCACAATTTTTTAATTGTTCTTAAGAATGTATCTCTTTCATCCCCGTTGATATATATCCAGCCTTTCTGATGTGGATTTTCACCATACCGCAGGGGAAGCCCCTTTTTCAAACTTAGAAATAATCTTTCAGTATCCAGTTGGAATTTCCTCTTCAATGTTTTTGCAATAAGAATATCATACTCTGTGACAAATTCAAAGGCTTTAAGGGCAAGATATTTTTTATATTCGAGGTCCAATCTCTCTTCCCTAACCCTTCTTAAAAATTCGGGGTAATCTAAGGGGTCCACAACCACAGCAACATCTTTGAAATTTTTAGCAGCTGCTCTCACAAGCGATGGCCCACCTATGTCTATGAACTCCATCAGCTGATCTATATTATCTTCCAGATGTTCTGAGAAGGGGTAGAGATTCACTATAACAATATCGATAAGTGGTATACCTGCACTACTTATAGTCGCCATATCTCTTTTCACATTCCTGCGGGCAAGTATACCTGCAAATATAGTGGGGCTAAGTGTTTTAACCCTGCCATCTAAAATCTGGGGAAAGCCGGTGAAATCGGTAATATCTCTGGTTTCTATTCCATGCTCTTTCAGATACTCACGAGTTCCGGAGGTAGCGATAATGATGTATCCTTTATCTTTTAATGTGTCAGCAATTTCTTCAATGCCCTCTTTTTTATAAACTGAAATCAAGGCGTATTTCAATTTAATTCCTCCATGTTTCCATGAAGATCAATGCGGTACAGAAAATCAAACCCTTCTTCCTTCACAGGAGGTTCAAACATGGCCTTCATCTTTTCCATGATATTTTTCCAGTTTATCTTTGCTATAGACTCTCTCAACATTCTACTCACTTCATCCTGTTCTCTTCTTTCCAGGGCAATCTTCCAAGGAATATCAAACCATACACCCTTTATTATTAAATTAGATACTTTCTCCAGGTGTTTTCGGGGTGAAGTAATGCGGGGCCCACCAAAAAGATTCTCGTCCTTGGAAATCATCTCCTTTAACAAAGATAATAGTGTGGCCTCAAAAACCGGATCATCGCCGTATGCATTCTTTACATGCTCCTCAAGCACCTGATATACTTCACGGGGCTCTTTCATAAAAAGACTGGAGAGTTCAAAGATATAAATATCATACAGTTCTTTGGTCGCTGTCTTAACCTTATGTGCAAGCTCAATGAAATATTTCCTTATATCTCTGGTTAAGTTCGTACGGTCTATCACTACACTGTATCCAAGAGCAAGCCCCTTTAAAATGGAAAGTCTCTCATGGTCTCTGTACAGGACTTTGAGATCTTCAAGATATTTATAAAAGGTGAGCATCTGGATTATATCATCCATGGACACCCGGATCATACTTCCCTGATTTTCCAGAAGAAGCTTTCTGGCAAAGGTTGTCTTTCCAGCTCCCACTGGTCCAATCAGAATCCAGAGTTCAGGAGGGTTATTCATCGCCGAAAAGCAGTTTTTTTATGACAGTTGGATAGAGTTTATGTTCCACTCTATGGATTCTCCTTTCCAGATGTTCCAGTGATTCTCCCTCCCTTATTTCAATACATTTCTGAGCAATTATAGGTCCCGTATCTACACCTTCATCCACAAAATGGACAGTGACACCTGTCACCTTGCATCCAGCTTTATAAGCCCTCTCGATGGCATGTAATCCCCTAAAAGCAGGGAGCAGGGCAGGATGTATATTCACTATTCTCCACCGGAAAGCCTTGATAATATGAGGTGGTAAGATTCTCATATAACCTGCAAGCACAATAAGGTCAGGTGAGAATTCCTTTAATAGTTTGAAAAGCTCTTTATTATAACTATCTTTTGAATCAAATTCTCTGTAATTCAAAAGCTTGTATGGTATCCCGAGTCGTTTTGCTCTTTTTATGGCATAGGCATGAGGATTATCTGTTATCATAGAAACTATCTCCACGGGCCACTTTTCTTTTCTTGCTGTTTTAACAATTGCTTCAAAATTTGACCCATTACCTGAGGCCAGTATCACTATCCTTTTCATATGTTTTCCTGCAAATTATTTTTAAGGATATCCAGCTGTTTCAACACATAATCTCTTATTTCTGAAGCACTCTTCTTTTCTCCGACCCGTTTTCCCTTCCTCAGGACGGGCTCCATAACCTCCTTTAATCCCCCACCACAAAGAGGGCAGGTAGCTGGAGAATCCTCGCCATAAGGTATCACAAGATAATTTAAACATCCTTCACACCTCAGAACTCTTTTCCTTCCACCAAATTTCCCCCTCTTGGCTGCAGGTTTGCCTTCAACCTCCACAATATCCATAGCGAAATCTATGGTTGGGGCATTAGCTATGGATGTTCCCACTCCAAATCCAGAAGCGCCGGCTTCCTTTAATGGAGGGATGCTATTCTCATCAAGACCCCCTGAAACAAATATTTCCACACCCTTAAATCCCCTGAGGTCCAGTTCCCACCTCACTTCCTTAACAATACTGGCAAAATTGCCCCTTCTGGATCCAGGGGTATCCAGCCTCACTGACTTTAGATCCCTGATAATCTGTGCTGCCTTAATAGATTCAAATTTTTCATCTCCATAAGTATCTATCAAAGCAATCCTTGGTATATCCTTTGAAACTATCTCATCAAATGATTCCCATGCCTCTTCTTCCCCCATGACGATAATTAATGCATGGGGCATGGTTCCCACCGCGGGTTTCCCGATAGCCTCACCGCCTAGAATACTGGATACACCGTCACATCCCCCTATGTAAGCATTTCTATCTATAAATGGACTTATAGCGGGGTGCATCCTTCTAACTCCAAAGGAAAGGACTGGAAGATCTCCAGCTGCAATTCTAACTCTCGCAGCCTTGGTAGCTATTCCCGACCCCTGGCAGGTGAAACCCAGGATAGGGGTCTCATAAACTACAAAATTTTCATATTTCCCCTGGATAACAACCACAGGAACAGGAACACCCCGTAAATCTTTATTTCTAAAAAGCGTACCCTCCTTCAAGGCATACACATCTATGGGAATACCCTCAAGTAGTTCGAGTACACTTTCAAGGCCTGCAAATATAGCCCACTTGTAACCATGGGGCAGGGATGAGGCCGTGAACTCAGCCACAACATTTTTACTAACACCTTTCTTTTCTAGAATTTCCTTTGTTCTTAAAAAATAAATATCTGTGGTCAAACCCCTCTTAATGGCATCTTTATCTGCAATGAAAAAGCTCATTCTTATGCCTCCTTCTTGCCTTTCAATCGGGCAAATACAATCCTCCCTGTCTCAGATTGTATAACAGAATGAACCATGCACTCAACCTCCTCACCCAGGTATTTGATGGCATCCTCTACCACCACCATGGTACCATCGTCAAGATATCCTATTCCCTGATTTTTCTCTTTTCCTTCCCTTATTATCTTAATCTTGAGTTCATCTCCGGCACTCAGTGGGGGACGTATGGCAAGAGCAAGCTGGTTTATATTGAGAACCTTTACTCCTCTGAGTTCAGCAACCTTCTGGAGATTATAATCTGTGGTGATCAACTTATACCTTTTCATCCTCGCGAGCTCCACAAGTTTTGCATCCACTTCCTTTTCATGGGGAACATCTTCGTCCAGAAATACAACCCTTACATGGGGACTCTCCTTTAACCTTTTTATGGTTTCCATTCCCCTTCTTCCCTTAATCCTTCTTTGATGCTCTTTGGCATCTGCAATTTTCTGTAATTCTCTCAGTACAAAATCGGGAATGGCAAGATAACCTTCCAGAAATCCTGTGTCAGCTATGTCTGCAATCCGTCCATCTATGAGGACACTTGTATCAAGGAGTTTGTATCTCCTTGTGATTTCCTGACGTCTCCCTCCCAGTCTTCCCCACAACCCTATCTCTTCTCTTCTTGAGTATATATACATCCCAAATAAATATACAAACACTACATTGGAGAGTACAAAAATCCAGGCTTTTATGTGCTTGAAAAAAGGGAAAAGGGAGAGTATTATAGCCACAGTGGAGCCTACTGCAAGCCCCACAAAAATACCCAGCATTATTATGATTACATCCCTGAATTTCTTCTTGGAAAGTGCTCTCTCAACAAGTATTACAAATCCTGCAAACAATGCAGAAACTGCAATACTCTCATAGAAGCCATGACCCAGAAGTAATCCAGAGTATGTTCCCACTATTACTATAAGTATAAAAACAATAAGCCTTGTAAAAATTAACCAAAACATGATTCTATAACCTCCTTAATGTTATTATATACCTTAAGCCGTTTATCCCCCTTTACTGGGGATGATGCTGATGGAATATATATGTTATTAAAACCAAGACGTTTTGCTTCTTCTATTCTTTTATTGAGACCAGAAACCGGCCTAATTTCACCACCTAAACCTACCTCTCCCAGAAAAACTGAAAGAGCAGGCAAGGCTTTCTTTCTAAAAGATGAAATCATTGCCATAACCACTGAAAGATCTACTGAAGAGTCCTGAATCTTAATCCCTCCTGTGACGTTGAGAAAAATATCCATACTCCTCAACATAAGGCCGGTGAATTTTTCTGTCACTGCTAGAAGCATGGATAATCTCCTGGGATCAAAGCCCGTGGTGACTCTCTGAGGAATATTAAAGGGAGTGGGAGAAACCAGAGCCTGAATTTCCACAACAAGTGGCCTCTTGCCCTCCAGTAACACGGTATATGCAGTACCCTCCCTTTCACCATGGTTTAAATCAACAAAATGCAGCGAAGGATCCTTTACCTCTCTCAATCCCTCTTCACTCATTTCAAAAATTCCTATTTCTTCTGTGGAACCAAACCGGTTTTTAGAACTCCTCAAAATACGGAGTCCTGATTTTCTTTCGCCTTCAAGATAAAGAACCACATCCATCATATGCTCAAGAGTACGGGGGCCTGCAAGGGTCCCATCTTTTGTTACATGTCCTATAAGTACTGTGGTTATCTTCTTTTTCTTAGTCAACCTTAAAAATTCAAGACCGCATTCCCTAACCTGACTCACGCTGCCTGGAGCCTGGGGAAATTCCGGTGAGAAGACGGTTTGAATGGAATCCACTAGCAGAAAGGAGGGGGAGGTATCCTCTATAATCTCTTTTATTTCCTGGAGGTCCTGCCCAGGGAATATCAGAATATTTTTATTGGTGGCCTTAAGTCTCATTGCCCTCTGTTTTATTTGCTCAGGAGATTCCTCTCCTGTCACATAGAGAATTTTGAACCCCTCCTCAGCAAGGTTTCTGGCAATCTCAAGTACCAGTGTGGATTTCCCAATTCCTGGGTCTCCCCCTATCAGAACAATACTTCCCTTAAGAAATCCGTTTCCCAGCACTCTATCCACTTCCTCTATGCCAGTGGGGATCCTCTCTCCCCCTGTGAGTTCAATCTTGTCTAAAGAAAGAACTTCTTCCTTTTCTTCAGTCCATCTTTTCTTTCTGCCTATCTTTATCTCTCTAAAACTATTCCAGGCTCCACACTGGGGACATTTACCAAGCCACCGAGGGGATTCATATCCACATTCTGAACATACAAAAATGGTCTTTTCTTTCATCAAAACACACTCACCTTGAAATACCTTGATGGATTTTCTTTAATATCTTTTATCAAAGACCTCATTTCCAGTATTAAAGAATCAATATCGTTGTAAAGGGTATCACTGCTGATTCTCTTTATAAGATCTGATGACTGGAGTGTGGCAACCAACGAATCTAAATCTGTGAGTGTTTTATTCAGTATTACAAAACTTGTATCAAGATTTTCTCCTTGACCTGCCAGTAAATCTTTAAGAAAGTCCTTAAAATCGGTTAATTCTTTCCTGAAAACCACCAGATTATTATTCAAGGAATTGGTGAAATTTTCCACGGTTATAGAAAGTGAATTTACACGGTCCACCACCGTAAGTAAGGAATCTACAAGGTCCCCGACAGAAGAAATAAGCTCTCCAAGGTCTTTCCTTTTTACACCTCTAATCAAGGATCCTTCTTCCAAAGTATCTCCTTTACCCAATATTATAGAAATCCTCATCTGCCCTATGAGCCCCTGGCTTTCTATATACGCATGACTACCTTCCGTGAGATATATTTCGTCCAGTGAAACCTTCACAACCACACTATCCGGGTAAAGAACAACCTTCTCTACCCTTCCCTTGGGAACACCCAATATGGTCACAAGATCTCCCCTCTTGACCCAGCCAACTTCTGGAAAAGAAATGTAATACTCATGTTTCCTCACCCTGATCCTATATTCCTTAACCCATAGGTAACTAAAGACCAGCAGGGACAGCAGGAATACGATAGTTAACCCTACTTTGGTTTCTCTCTTCATAATATCACCTTACCTCTAGTATAAAGTTTTCTCCTTTGCGTTCAATAAAGAATACCAGTCCACCTCTTTTTGTGCTCTTCAACATGTTTTTGAACTCTTCAACATTCGCTATATTTTTTCTATTGATCCTGTAAATTACATCACCCTTTATAAATCCTAATCTTTGACCTAAACTTCCAGGTTCCACCTCCTCCACGAATACACCTTCTTCATGATTTATAGAATAAATCACTCTTAATGGATCAGTAAGGGTCGAGAGATACATTCCAAAATCTTTTATATACACATGATCCATATGTAGTTCTTTTGCGACAACTTCTATAAGCTTCTCCTTCCCATGTCTGTATACAAGAATTTTTAGTTTTTCACCGGGTAATACAGCATATGTGAAATCTTCCCAGTCTCCGAGATTGAAAATTTTTCTTCCATTAACCTCCTCAATAATGTCTCTTTCTCTTAGTTTTACAGATTTGTCATAAACATCTGTGACAAAAATACCGTAACTCTTATCATATCCCAGAGTACTGGCAAGTTTCTTTGTTAAATCCTGACAAATTACACCGATGTAAGCTTCCCGAACATAACCGTATTTTCTTAATTCATTTACAATCTTCTTCACAGTATTTATGGGTATAGCAAATCCCAATCCCTCTGAACCCCCTGATTGGGATAAAATGAAGGTATTAATACCAATAACCTCCCCCAGTGAATTCACCAGAGCTCCACCTGAATTACCCGGGTTTATGGCAGCATCTGTCTGTATCATATCCCGGTATATTCTTTCTCCTTTTCCCTTTATGGTCCTGTGAACAGCAGATATAACGCCCACTGTAACAGTGGGTTCCACGTCTTCCATCAAAAAACCAAGAGGATTTCCAATGGCAATAGCCCATTCTCCGATGTAAAGATTATCGGAATTACCGAGTTTTGCATATGGTAATGATTGGCCATGAATTTTAATAAGGGCAATATCGTGACGTTTGTCTATACCAACGATTTCTCCATCAAAGTTTCTTCCATCTGGTAAAGTTACTTTTACTGTATCACCTCCCTCCACCACATGTTCATTGGTTATTATGTAACCATCTGGTGAAATTATCACACCTGAACCCAGGGATACCACCCTTTGTTTATAATAGTACGGAGGGAAGAGATCCCTGAAAAAATCAAAAAATGGATCCTCAAAAAGGGGATTTCTTCCGGCTACCAATCTTGTTCCTATAACTGTAATGGAAACAACCGCTTCCTTAACTCTTTCAGTGGCAGTCACGATGGTGGTCCTTCTGGACATCGTGATCTCTTCATCTGCAACCGCTGTATCCACAAACAAATTTTTTACTTCTTTGGTGCTGTTATTTTCCAGTTTCTGAGCATGAAAGAGATAAAAACCCGATATTAAAACAAGAAAAACCAAAACAAAATAGATGATTTTTCTCATCTCTTCTTCACCTTTTCCCAGTCCTTGAGAAATCTTTCAATACCAATATCTGTGAGTGGATGATTTACCAGGTGTCTTATCACTTTAGGAGGGATAGTTGCTATATGGGCTCCCATCAATGCTGCTTCAAGTACATGCATTGGGTGTCTGATGGAAGCAACTATAACCTCTGTATTAAAGCCATAGTTATCAAATATGGTGAGTATATCTTCAATAAGTCTCATACCGTAGCTGGATATATCGTCTAGTCTTCCTATAAAAGGAGACACATATCTCGCTCCTGCCTTTGCCGCAAGCAGAGCCTGCATGGGAGTAAATACAAGAGTTGTGTTGCACTTAATTCCTTCCTTTGAAAGAACTTTTATCGCCTTGAGCCCCTCAACTGTCATTGGGATTTTTATGACAACATGTTTATCTATCTTGGCCAATTCTCTGGCCTCTTTTATCATTCCTTCAGCGTCCTGTGAGACTACTTCTGCGGAAACAGGTCCCTTTACAAGTTCACATATCTTTTTGATGATATCCTTGGGATCTCCTTCCTCTCTTGAAATCAGCGTTGGATTGGTAGTAGCCCCTTCTATAATGCCCCAGCTTACCAGTTCTTCTATTTCTTTGATATTGGCTGTATCAACAAATATTTTCATTCTCTATCCTCCTTTATTTTTAAATATAAATCTCATCCAGAGTAAGTCCCCGCGGAGGGGCCACCCAGATGTGTTCATCTTCACCATCAAGGAATTTTTTAAATGCTCCAGCGTCTTTAAATTTCCAAGCCGCCTTGAGCATCATGCCCACGAGCATCCTTACAAGTTTATAAAGAAATCTATTGGCCACAACTTCGAAAACATATTCATCCTCTACCCTGTACCACATTGCCTTCTCAAATTCCACCTTAGGGGATTTCCCCTCTTCTATTTTTAAAAAAGAGAAATCTATAGTGCCTTTTAAATAAGAGGCACTCTCATTTAAAATCTCCAGGTCGGGTGTGAAGGGCAGTTCGAGAAGAAATCGTCTTCTTAGTGGGGATCTTTTCTCTGGAAGTATTCTGTAAACATACTTCTTCTTTTTTGCACGGTACCTTGCATTAAAACCTTCATCAACTTTCTTCATTTCATGAATGTAAATGTCGTGAGGGAGAATAGCATTCATTGCTCTTTTTAACTCCTCAGGCCCGAGTTTTGGTTCCTCTGGAAAATGAAAGGAAGCCAGCTGTCCCTTAGCATGAACTCCCCTGTCTGTACGGGATGCTCCCACAACCTTCACTGATATACCCGTTATTCTTTTGAGAGCCTTCATCATCTCTCCCTGTATCGTCCTCTTGTCTCTCTGAATCTGCCATCCGAAGAAGTCTGTACCGTCATATTCGATACGAGCAAGATATATCATCTATTTCTCTTCTTCTGTGGGATTAAAACCTACCCTCCTCTCCTCAAGACCATGAAGCTTGATCTCTCCAAATCTTGCCTCATATTTTTTGATATTATCCTCCAGTGCCTTAAGAAGTAGTTTTGCATGTTGAGGGGTCATTATGATTCTGGACTGTATCTTTGCTTTGGGTAGTCCAGGCATAATTCTGGCAAAATCAAGAATTATTTCTGAAGGAGAATGAGTTATCATTACAAGATTTGCATAAACTCCCTGGGCCTTTGCTTCATCGATCTCAAGTTCGAAAGGTTTTTTTCCTTCCATCGAAACCTCCTTAAACGTTGAATATTATAATTTTACTTGATTTCTTGAATTTTTTCAAAGTAAACATTAAAGTAATTGTATGGAAAATAAGCTGGAGCCTGTAATAGGACTGGAGATCCACATACAATTAAATACTGAGACAAAACTGTTTTGTAAATGTAGAAATGAATATGGTGCCACGCCCAATACTCATATCTGCCCTGTGTGTCTTGGCTATCCAGGGGCTCTTCCCGTTCTCAATGAAGAAGCAGTAAGGCTTGCTCTTAAAGTTGCACTTGCGCTTCATGCAGATATTCATAAGCTTTCGAGATTTTACAGAAAGAATTATTTTTATCCAGACCTCCCTAAGGGATACCAGATAACTCAGTACACTGAATCCGTAGCCACGGGCGGTTACATCGAAATAGAAACCTCCAAGGGATACAAAAAAATAAGACTGGAAAGGATGAATATCGAAGAAGAAGCAGCCAAATCAATACATACAGATACGGGAGAGGTACTTCTCGATTACAATCGTTCTGGCATACCTCTTCTTGAAATGGTAACTCTTCCGGATATGAATTCTCCAGAAGAAGCTCGTACTTTTCTTGAAAAGCTGAGGTTGATATTAAGATATCTGGAGGTGTCAGAATGTGATATGGAAAAAGGAGAACTGAGGGTGGATGCCAACATCTCCCTCCGTAAACCAGGAGAGAAACTGGGTGTAAAGGTTGAATTAAAAAACCTGAATTCATTTAAATCGGTTTACGATGGCCTGAATTATGAGATAGAAAGACAGAAAAAAATTCTCCAAGGAGGGGGAACTGTTATACAGGAAACAAGACTGTGGGATGAGTATAAAAAGGAAACCAGGTCCATGAGAGTTAAAGAGGAAGCCCATGACTACAGATATTTTCCTGAGCCTGATCTCCCTCCTCTGGTAGTGCAGGATACAGAAATAGAAGAATTGAAGAAAACACTTCCCGAGCTTCCCGATGAAAAACTCAAAAGATTTGTTTCCCGATACAATATAGGGAAAGATCAGGCGAGGATACTTTCTATGAATAAGAATCTTGCCGATTATTTCGAAAGAGCAGCTCAGGTAGCTGAAGATAAAAGATTACTGGCCAACTGGATTAATGTGGAGATACTGGGTTACTTAAATGAGAACAATCTCGGGATCCAGGAGTTCCGTATCCATCCGGAGGAGCTTGGGGAATTTCTGAATTACGTCTCCAGGGGGCAACTTTCCTATAATATGGCTAAAGGCATTTTTAAAAAGACACTCTATAATGGAGAATCCCTTAAGCACTTACTAGAGGAAGCTTTAAGTTCTACTATCTCTTCTCAAGAGCTGGAAAAGATCATCAATAAGGTTCTTGAAGAGAATCAGGAGCTTGTGGAAAAATTTAGGAATGGCAAAACAGGGGTTCTTGGAGCACTAATTGGGAAGGTCATGAAAGAAACCAGAGGAAGGGTTGATGCTCGAAAGGTGAAGAAGATTCTGGAAAGTAAAATAGGCTCTCCAAAAACTTAAAATTTTCTTAGCTCCACGATCAAATTATGAATATCAGCTATCTCTACATCGGGATTCAATCTCTGGAAAACACTAAGAAACATCATGTAAGAATCCCGTTTCATAGTAAATTCCAGACCTACCTTTCTGTAATTATTCTTTTTTATCCAAGACCTTACAGCAGCCATAACTTCCTCAGCATTTGTATACTCTACTATATTTTTAATCCAGCTCTTTTCTTTATATGCAGACAATTCATTTTACTGCCCCATCAATCCCTTTCTGTCTCAACAAGTTCTGGAATCTTTGAAGTCTTTTTTCAAATATATACCGGTCCAGCATTGTACATCACTCCCAATCGAGTAATCTCTTCTCTCCCTTAAGTTCTTTGAAACGTCCTATTTCCTGAGTAACTTCCAGAGTACCTTTATAATTACCCTCCTCGTCCCTTAAGGCAAAATATTTAATATATACAAATCTTTTTCCCATCTGAATCCAGAACTCAGCAAAATCTCTTTTTCCGCTCTTGAAGGCGTCGAGAATTTTATTTACCATGTATACACTCCGCGAAGGATGACATAGCTGAACCGGCCTTCCAATGATAGAAGGTGACCTTTTAAATAATCGACTACCCCCTGAGTAGAATTTAACACGATTGTTCTCATCTATGTAAGTGATATCTAAAGGGAGGTATTTAAATATTAGGTTGAGGCCCTCTGAGTTAAGGAACCCAACTTCAAGTGCAACATCCTTTTCACTGTATATTTTATATGTGTTAGGCTGAATTTTTGCTTCTCTTTTGGAAAGTTCTTTCTTCATATGATCTGGTATCTTTGACAGTTGTTCTTCTGAGATAACCTCTGATATCTCATATGGATATATGGGCTTTATATTTGGATGCCATTTGTCCTTAACTTCTATACCGTAATAACCAAATTCTTTTTCCTCTTGTCTGATTGCCAGCCACTCTCCTTCACTAAGGAGTGCCTTAAGTGTGGGATATAGAATATTATTCTCTCTAAAAACCATATCCACAAGGGCCTGTGAGAGCTGTGTCCCCAGCTCATTTACCTTCCCAACATATTCTTCATCAGTCCGGATCTCCCTGAGAAGGTTTAAAAGCTTTTTGATCATTACCCTTATCTCATCGTGTTTCCTCCACAACACTGTAGATACAGCGCTAAGCCCTCTCCTTTCAATATGGGGGAATATCACCATCTCTTCTCTGTCATAATGGGTGTAATAAACCATTTTGATTTTTTCTGCAATACTTTTCACATTCATCAGTATGTCCTGTCTTGTTTGCTCATCCTTTGCTCTTACAAGGGTAGCAGAGTACAAACCCAGCATTTCCGCATCTTTGGTGATATTTTCATTCTCCAATACAAGATTTTTAAGAGGATGTCCATCTTCCAGATCATCAATTTTAATGGCATCCTTCACAGATTCTCTAAAGATCAATACATGCAGATCGCAAAGTTTTGCGATCTCCGTGGGTTTCATCCCCTCCTTTACAAGCTCCTGTTCTACAAGAGGAATTTCAAGAGGACTCACATTTTTGAGTACATCCCTGAATTTTTCGATAAGTTCTTCTGGTTTCTTTCCAGAATGAAGCTCCTTTATCATCTCCTTAAGGAGCTTCTTTTTATATTCAGAGTTTTTTAAAAATTCTGACATGTTAAACCTCCTCAATATTTTTACTTGAATTCAGTTCCTTCTGTTTTGAAGCAAGTTCTTCCAAAGTAAAGGATTTTAATACACTCACAACCGCATTTTTAAGTTTCTCCGCCAACACCTTAGCAGCACAATGTTCAAATCTATCACATAAATTATGGCTGTCAAGGCAGGGGACAGGTGAAAGGGTTTGTTCGAGAGTAGAAACCACGTCAAATGCTGTAATTTCATTAGGATCCCTGGAAAGCTTGAATCCTCCGGTCCTACCTCTTGTACTTGCTACAAGTCCTGCAGATACGAGTCTGCTCATTATATTCTCCAGATATCTAAATGAAACTCCTTGGCGGAGAGCGATATCTCTCAACTGGACAAAACCTTCAGCATAGTGCTCTGCAAGGTCTATCATTGCCCTTAAACCGTATCTTGACATTGTGCTTAATCTCATAATATCATAATTCCTATCGATTTTGTGATATTATAATTCGAAAATTGAAAAATGTCAAATAATTTTTTATTCTATATATCATTTGAAAAACTTGGTTCTCAAGTTTATAATTTCCAAGTTACAAAAGTAAGGAGGGATACAATGGCTGCAAGATGTGATTTATGTGGAAAAGGACCTGTTTTTGGGAACAACGTTTCACATGCAAATAACAGAACAAGACGTAAATGGAAGCCCAATCTGCATAAAGCGTATATAATTGTAAATGGGCAGAAAAAAGCAGTTAAAGTCTGCACAAAGTGTTACAGAAAACTAAGAAAATCGCAATAGGCTTCCTTTTTTTTCTTTTTTTTCTTTTAGTCCTGGGAATCTTTTTAAATTTTTTCACAAGAAGATTAATTAAGCAAAACTTAACATCCCTTCTGAACCAAGAAGTAACTATCACAGGCTATTTTTTAAACCCCTTATCAGGACTTTCCATTAAAAAAATCGAAGCAAAGGGAATACTTACTCTCCATAATTTCCGTGCAGGATTTGGAATAATAGAACTTTTAAAAGGGAGAAGCCTCAGAATATTGAGAATTGATTCCCTTTACATAAACTTTGATAAACTCACTGGGAAATCTGTTCCAGGAAGTACTGCTAGAACGACCTCATTTACACTTCCGGTAATTGTAAATTATGTACATCTGAAGAAATTAACCGTCAAAAAAAATGACCAAGAGGGAACTGTACGGGACCTCAACATAAAAATCGAAGGCACCAGAAAAAAATATACCTTGAAGCTCTCCATAGATAATGTAAACTATACTGCTATCAAGAATACAGAAATTTATGCTAAATTTCATGTTGAAAGTAACAGAATCTACCTTGAGAATCTCAGTGCTCAGGGAGATTCCTTGGTGCTTTCGGATATTAATGGTTTACTGAGCCCCGATTCTCTTCGTTTCAGTGCAAAAACAATAATTTGGAAAGAGATTGAAACCAGAAATGCCATACTGCAATACTCTTTTCTGGATTCATATGGTAATTTTCGAACACCTTTTTTAAAAACACAGGGTAGGAATTTTCAGGATGTTTATGTAAAATTTGTAAATAAGAGGGATACCTTAGTTCTCAAAAAAATACATCTAAAATTCAAAAAAAATAGCTTAGATGGTAAAGGGTATATTATCCTTAAAGGATGGCGCTTCAAGATCATAGTCAAAAATCTTCAAATTAATGAACAGGGAGTCCGGTCAGAAGTCACTGGCAAAATCGAGGGAACACCTGAAAATTTTGAGGTTAGCGCATTTATGTACAATACCTTCTATAAAGACTTAAAGCTGGGGCACATAAGTCTTACACTTCAAAGAAGCAAAAATTATTTCATTTTGAAAAGCATGTATCTTCAGAACAACAAAAGTAATTTAACCGGATATCTTGTTCTAAGAGGGGACAGTCTTATAGGGAACCTCAAAGGGATTCTTCACCTTGAAGATTTTAAAATCAAAGGCATCTCAAAAGGGACAGCAGTGCTGGAGCTGGCATTCAACAGACAGGATACCATCCTTTACACTAACAGCTTCATAGGGCTTGCGGGGGTGAAAACGGACTTTTTTTATTTGAAAGACGCGTGGGTCACCATAGTATCCAGAACTTCCCAGATCCAAAATATCCATATTTTTGCGGAAAGCCTTCAGGTTATGAAATATAGCTTAGATTCTCTGATAATAGATTCTGATCTTGAAAAATTTTCTCTCGTGAATTTGGACCTAAAAACCTGGATGGGGACTGACTCCATTAGATTGGCTTCCAGAATTAAATACTCAAAGGATACCCTTGAAATTCTTGCAAGTACCCTTAGAGGCTTGATAAAAGGAGTTAAAATAGACAACTATGAACCCATTCTGATCAAAAAAGAGGGAGAAAAGGTTGGAATCAGAGTGGGGAAAATTCATATCGGCGATGGAAAAGTATATGCTCAAGGGGTAGTTAATTTGGGGAGGGAAAACATCACACTTAATTATGCTGTCGAAAATCTCACTCTCAAGGGTCTTTTTGGCATATACGGTAAATTTTCATCCAGAGCTACCCTCACAGGTGATATGAAAAAGCCGAGTATTTCCATGTCCCTGACTGGAGAAGAAATAACATATAGGGACAACAGTATCCAGTTTTTCTCTATACATCTTTTATACGAAAACAACAGAATGACGGTAGACAGTGTATCCATCCAGGATCCAAAAATTTGTTTATCAGGAAAAGCACAGTATCCTTTGATTATAACTCTAAAACCAGTTGAATTGAAAATTGAAAAAAATTCTCCGTTTTATTCATCCTTCACAGTGAAAATTTTCAAACCCCTATTATTTAACCAATTTATTGGGGATATTTTCATTTTTCAGGAGGGTCTAATTTATGGATCTACTAAAATTTACGGCACCCTGGACCAACCCAACTTTGAGGGGAATATATACTTCGAAAATCTCTCCGGAATATTTACACCTCTTGAAATACCTTTCGACAGTTCCTATCTGACCATGAGACTGGAAAAAACTGCCTGGAATCTCGAAAATATCAATTTCAAGACTCCTACAGGCAGCATAACAGGAAAAGGCACAATCCTGAATCACCCGAAAATCTTTCATGAGATGCAACTATACCTCATGGTTAAAAATGTGGATGTTTATCCCACTTATGACCTTTACTCCAGAGTAACCGGTACACTGGATGTTTTTAAAACAGGGAATGAGATTCTGGTGAAAGGTGATCTACTTGCTGAAGAAGCAGATCTTTATGCAGGATTTAAGAAAAGGAGAAAGGGTGGACAACCTTCTCCCTCACCGCTTCGCATAAATATCAATATACATTCTAATGGTAACACCTATCTTGAAAATGAGCTTACTGAAATTGAGTTTAAAGGGGACCTTAACTATAAATTCGATGGTCTGAGAACAATCCTCAGTGGAGAATTTACAACTATCCAGGGAACCTTTCTGTATATTGACAGAGTATTTGATATATATGAAGGACGTATTTTCTTCAATAATTCAGAAGGAATCAATCCTGAACTGGATATTAAGGCAAGGACAGAAGTCGATTCATTCACGGTTTATTTAGAGCTCAAAGGAACTCTGGAAAAACCGGAGGTCACTCTTTATTCAGAACCTACGCTATCCGAGCCTGATATAGTGTCTCTTCTCTCCTTTGGCAGGCCTTTGAGAGAGATTCCTCTCTCGGTGAGTGACATGGATGTGATAAAATCACGGGCCTTTAACATTGCTGAGGATATCCTTTCAAGAAACTTAAAGAGAAAACTAAGGATACGGGAACTTGAAATAGGCACTGGTCTCACAGGGGAGGACCCACATTTCACCGTTGGTTTTTACCTCTCCAAAAATCTTTTCTTCCGGTATACTCATGATTTCATAGAAATTGACAAAGATATCTTCTATATGAGATACAGACTCTATAGCGGTTTAGGTATATATGCAGAAAAAGATAAAGAGGGGGGATTCTCCCTTGGTTTAGAATACGAATTTGAATTTTAAAATGTACGCAGATATCATCATACCTGATACAAAAACTGATTTTTTCACCTACAGACTTAAAGATGAACATATTTCTGAAATCACTCCTGGAAGGGTGGTAGTGGTTCCCTTCAAAAATAAAAAGGTTAAGGGCGTGGTGTACAGAACCAAAAAAGAATGTGAACTCCAACTCCCCGAAATTAAATGGGTGGAGGAAATTTTACCAGAGGATATTTCTACATTGCCCACTCTCATCAAACTAGCTAAGTGGATTTCTCAATATTATTTCTCTCCTCTATCGGAAACAATAAAGCTCTTTTTCCCACCCAAAACTCTGGAAAGGGAAACAAAAGAGTACAGGCTCAGACAGCAGAATATAGAGTCTAAAGATCCCTTAATTCAATATCTTAAAAAGAGATATCCCCGATGGATAAGCCTGAAGACAGTGTTAAACAAGTTCGGAGAGGCAGCAAGAAAAAAACTGGAGAAGCTTGTAAGAGGAGGAATCATTGAGGAGAGAGAAAAAATTTACACCAGGAAAGAAAAAGAATTTCAGGTTTTCCCTGTGACTACGAGAAGCATACCCTATAATCCCACACCTTCGCAGAAGGAAGTACTCAGGAAATTTAAAGAAAAGATAAGCCATAAGCCAAGTACTTTCCTTCTTTTTGGTGCAACAGGAAGTGGAAAAACCATGGTTTACAGCTGGATCATGAAGGAGTTTGTGGAGAGCGGCATGTCAGTGATAGTCCTAGTACCTGAAATATCCCTGACACCTCAGATTACAGATTTCTTTCTCAGAATTTTCGGGGATATGGTGACATTTTATCATTCGGCACTTAGTGATGCAGAACGTAGATGGATCTTCACAAGAGTAAGAAAGGGAGAGAAGAGGGTTATTGTAGGACCCCGATCGGCTCTATTCCTTCCAGCCCCTCAACTGGGTCTCATTGTGGTGGATGAGGAACATGATACATCATATAAAGAAGAAGAAAGAACTCCCTGCTATAATGCAAGGGATGTGGCTGTATTTTATGGTAATCTGCTTAACATCCCGGTGATACTTGGAAGTGCTACCCCGTCTCTTGAATCATTTTATAATGCAACTGCGGCAAGAAAATATACTCTCTTGGAGCTGAAGGAAAGAATCCCAGGATATTCCAATCCTACAATAGAGATAATAGATATGAAAGAAGAGAAAGCTCCTGCTGGTATATCGATACATCTGTTGGATGAAATAAAGAAGACCATTGAAAGCAACAAACAGGTAATGCTATTTTTAAACAGAAGAGGATTCTCGCCCTATTTAATATGCAGAGATTGCGGATATATTATGAAATGTCCTCATTGTAGTGTGGGGGTTGTTTATCATAAAAATGAAGGGGTTCTGAAATGTCATCTATGTGGTTACAAAGCGAAAATACCCGACATCTGCCCCAAATGTGGCTCACCCAACCTGAGGCTTACGGGAGTTGGTACTCAAAAAGTTGAAGAAGCAATTAAGAACCTCTTCAGCAACATCCAGATAGCCAGAATGGATGTGGACGCAGTCTCAAAAAAAGGCATGGTACCTAGAATATATGAAGATTTTTATCACAGGAAATTAAAGATACTCGTAGGGACCAAGATGTTGGGTAAAGGATTTGATTTTCCAAATCTCGGACTTGTGGGTGTCATAAATGCAGATATAGGGCTTGGGATGCCCGATTTTAGAGCGGAAGAAAGAAGTTTTCAGCTACTCTATCAGGTTGCAGGCAGAATCAGAAAAGGTGGTAAGGTAATAATTCAGACCCACAATCCAGAATCCCGTGCAATATCCACTATCAAAAAGTTCGATTATCGTGTCTTTGTACTGAATGAATTGGCAGATAGAAAAAAATACGGATATCCTCCTTATAGAAGACTGACCTCTATTGAAATTGAAGGGAAGGATCTTAAGAAAGTAATAGAATTTTCTCAGACAATTTTCAACTTACTTGAAAAATCAAAGAAACAGGAAGTGGAACTACTGGGTCCAGCCAGCTGTCCACGTGAAAAAATACGGAATAAATATCGTTATAGGATCCTACTTAAATATAAAAAGTACGAAAATCTAAATGCTACTTTACGGGTTCTCAAAGAAATAAAAATACCAACGAGTTTCACTTTAAAAGTGAATGTGGACCCTCTTGATTTGATGTAGTTACTGTATCCTTACAGCCACAACATCTGGTGTCAGAGCCGCTGAAAGATATCCTGTGGCACCTTGAAGGTTGCTGTATCCAGGAACACCTGACTCAAATTTTCCATAAATAGCCGTAACGGAGATGAGATAATCACCTCGAGGAGAAGCTCCAAAAATTTGTGGATCAAGCAGCAAGGTAGTGTCACTTACCACTTCAGAGTAAAGAACACCTCCTCCAATCTTAACCAAACGTACCATATAAGAACTAGCGCTGTCACTGTGCGTCCAGACTACATTGAGATTTTGAAGAGAATCAGCAAAGATAACAGTATCGCCCGGCGCTATGATACTGAACTCACCGGGTAATATCACATTTCCATTGACATTTCCATCAGGAGTATCTATGGATATATTGTAACGTGTGAGAGGTATAAGTGAATCTGGACTTCCCTGGTAATAGCCACCACCAATGTCATTAAGGGTCTCACCAGCAAACACTACTTTAGCACCTTCTACAGGTTCAAGACCAGCTGGAAGATCAGGAAGATTAAAGGCTGTATCTTGAGGTTCTGGTGGGGTTATGGATGGTGCTTCAGATTCACCGGAAATATCAAGACCTGCTTCTGCAACAACTGCAAGGGCTATATTAACATTAAGGGTATCCAATTTTGTAGCACTTAATTGTGCACTCACCACAAGCTGTTTAAATTCTTCCCTTTGGCAGGAGGTAATGATAAGTAAAAATAAAACTGGAATAATTTTTTTAAACATATTATGCCTCCCATATTTTTATAAGGGCTTGCCCCTTACACAAATCTTCTTTTTCTCCTTTATATTGAATCCTACCCTCAGCAATCACCCAATTTTTCTTCCTTTTAACCACCTCGCCCATAACTACTATTTCTCTTTCACATAAAACAGGTTTTAAGAATTTCACCTCAATTTTTGCCGTTACAGCCTTCGCAGAAATACTGGATGCTGCGTATATCATGGCTTCATCCAGTAAAGTGGAAAGGATACCTCCATGAATCACACCTTTGTATCCTTGATATTCTCTGGGAATTTTTATATCAATTAATGCCTTCCCCTCTCTGCTCCAGATCCTCGCTTTGAGTCCAATGGGGTTAGATTTACCACAAACAAAACAATAATCATCATTTTCAAATAGGTTGTTCATCAAAACCTCCAGTTCCGAAATTCGAAGTAAACTGACCTGTCCTCCAATTTTATTTGAAGTTTTTTCACAAGACTATCCTGAAGAATTAGACGAACTTCTTTAAATTGAGAAAGTGTATCTCTGGGAAAAATGGTTATAAGATTATTCTGATAGTCGGGTATTACTTTGAAGACACTATCATTTAAGAGGTAGCCAAAATCAAGCCATTTGTAAACACCAGGAATTACATCGCGACTGGAGTCTCCACTCTCGGGAAAATAAGTCCACAGAGTATCTCCCTTTAGTCTGTAAACGGTTTTATCTGGATATTTTATTTGCATCTCAAGTGTCTTACCAGTGCGTCTCAGTGTCCCCGAAAAAGTATCCACTACATTACTATTCTCATAAAATATTCTTTCTGTGAAATCCACCTGAAAATTTTTATTTTTTAAATGTTCTATTGAAACTTGAAGATTTGAAGAAATAAATACGAGCGTAATCAGAAAAATCATTGTAGTCTCTGCTTCATCAGTGTTGCTACTTCCTCTGGCTCTTTAGCTACAGGAACGCCTATAGATTCAAAGGCCTTGATTTTCTCCTCTGCAGTACCTTCAGAACCGGATATGATAGCACCAGCGTGTCCCATCCTCTTTTCTTTAGGTGCGGTCCTACCTGCTATAAATGCCACCACAGGCTTACTAAACTCTTTTTCTATATATAGGGCTGCCTCCTGTTCATCCGTACCACCTATCTCACCAACAAGGACCACTCCTTCTGTCTCTTCGTCTTCCTGAAACATCTTCAAAAGATCGATAAATTTGGATCCTATTATGGGGTCACCCCCAATTCCTATAGCAGTAGTCTGTCCCAGCCCATAAGCTGTGAGATGACTCACTATCTCATAGGTCAATGTTCCACTTCTTGAGATCACACCCACCTTTCCCCTTTTGAAAATGTGCCCGGGTAAAATTCCTACCTTGGCCTCTCCAGGAGTAATGAGACCCGGACAGTTAGGTCCTATCAATCTTGCACCCTTCTCCTCCACAAATTTTACCACCTTTACCATATCCTGCACCGGTATACCTTCTGTAATGGCAACAATAAGTTCTACGCCAGCATCTGCAGCTTCCATTATAGCATCAGCTGCAAAGGCTGCAGGAACAAAAATACAGGATGTATTTGCACCTTCTTTTTCCACAGCTTCCCTTACGGTGTTAAAAACCGGAATTCCGTGAACTGCCTGTCCCCCTTTTCCTGGGGTGACACCTGCCACTACATTGGTACCATACTCCTTCATTAATTTGGCATGAAATGATCCGTCTCTTCCAGTAATACCCTGAACAACAACCCTCGTATCCTTTCCAACAAGAATGGCCATTTTGTCCTCCTTGCTTTTCTTTTTGATTCGAATGATAATTATAAAGATGAAAAGTAAAATTTTAAAGAAACTACTGGATTTTCTGGAAGAGGACATACCTTTTGGAGATATAACGTCATCAATAATACCTGCTGATAAAAATATCAATGCATGTATTGAAGCAAGGGAAAATTTAAAGATATTTGGCATCCAGTATGCAGGGCTCCTCTTAGATTATTTTGGGATCCAGCATCGCTTTCTAAAAAAAGATTGTGAATGGGTAAGAAAAGGAGAAAAAATTGCCACTTTAAATGGAAATGCAAGACAAATACTTCAGCTGGAGAGAACAGTTCTGAATCTCCTTGCTCATCTTTCGGGTATTACCTCCCTCACACACTTTTTCGTCATGAAGGCAAAAGCTGTAGATCCTGCGGTAAAGATTGCCTGTACCCGAAAGACCCTGCCTGGATTGAGATTTTTTGAGAAAGAGGCCTGCCTGGCTGGTGGTGCGGACCCTCACCGATTCTCTCTCTCCGATATGATTCTCATCAAAGACAATCATATCAAAATCCTAGGAGGGGTTGAACAGGCATTAAAAGAAGCTAAAAGGTTTGCCAGCTTTACAAAAAAAATTGAGATAGAGGTGGAAAATAAAGAGGACGCTTTAAAGGCTGCTGAAATGGGAGCTGACATTATCATGCTGGACAATATGAAACCTCACGAAATACAGGAGGTAATAGCCCTTCTGGAAAAGAAAAAAGTTAGAGAGAAGGTTATTCTTGAAGCCTCTGGGGGGATTAATCTTGAAAACATTGAAGAATATGCAAAAACAGGGGTGGATATAATTTCTGTAGGCAGAATAACATACGGTGCATACCATTGTGACATAAGTATGGAGGTTGAAGAGTGAGAGCAGGGATTATTGGATGTGGAGCCATCGGCTCATTCCTTGCCAGAGAAATCGACAGAGGCAATATAGCACACATGAAACTTGCTGCACTGTTTGATATAGATTTAAATAAGGCATATAAACTTGCGGAATCTTTAGAACATAAACCTCAAATAGCTGATAGTTTTGAGAAATTTTTAAAATTACCCGTGGATTTTGTAATAGAGGCAGCCTCCCAGCAGGCAGTTTTTCAGTATGCAGAAAAAATCTTAAAGCAGCAAAAACCGCTTCTTCTTATGAGCGCAGGTGCTCTTGCAGATGATCTGTTAAGAGAAAAATTATTTCGGGTGGCCCGGGAAAATAATACCAAAATTTATATTCCCTCTGGTGCCATTGCAGGACTTGATGGCCTCAAGGCAATGAGCAATGTGAGACTTCACCGTGCAAGACTCACTACACGAAAACCCCCATCTGCATTGGGCGTTAAAACGGAAAAGCCTGTGGTGGTTTTCTCAGGGAATGCCCATGAAGCAGCCAAAAGATATCCCCAAAATATTAATGTTGCGGTTGCATTGGGTATTGCTGCTCATGCCATAGATACCCTCCAGGTAGAAATTATAGCTGACCCCGGAGTTTCAAGGAATATACACACAATAGAAGTAGAGGGGGAGGCTGGAAAACTGGAAATTACACTGGAAAATTTTCCCTTCCCGGACAATCCAAAAACAAGTTTTCTTGCAGCACTTTCTGCTCTTCAGGTGTTAAAAAATATAGCATCCAATGTAGTAATTGGAGGTTAAGATGAAGGATTTTGCAATAACAATTCAGGATTTGCTGAAACAGCCGGGTGTAGAGTATGGCGATGTGAGGGTAGTACATATTGTTGAAGAAAACATTGTGGTGAAAAACGGCAAAATTGAAGACATCAGAAGAGAAGAGAATCTCGGATTTGGTATAAGAATTATGATAAATGGTGCCTGGGGTTTCGCTTCCTCCAGTAACCTCACCATAGTCAGTGCAGATAAGGCTATCAAGAACGCTGTAGGGGCAGCTAAAGCAGCCTCCCTGACTGGAATCAAAACGGAGTTTCACAAGGAAGAAGCTTATATAGAAAGATATGTGGCTCCCTTTGAAAAAGACCCTTTCTCCATTAGCATTGAGAAAAAAATAAAACTGCTTCTTACACTTGATGAACTACTGAAGGATAAACAAGTTATAAACAGATATAGTCACTTAAATTTTAAACGACTTCATCAGGTTTTTGCATCCACAGAAGGCTCTGTGATCGAACAGGAATTTATTGATTCTGGTGGTGGAATAAGTGTTATTACTATGAAAAATGGAGAAATACAGACTAGATCCTTTTCAAACTATGGACGAAGAGGATTTGAATTTATCGAAGAGCTAGACCTTGTACAAAAGGCTCAGCAAATCAAAGAACAGGGGATACAACTCCTCTATGCTCCACTTTGCCCCGAAGGTATTATGGATGTCATCATCGATACCGACCAGATGGCCCTTCAAATTCACGAGTCAATAGGCCACGCCCTGGAACTTGACAGAGTACTTGGATATGAAGCGTCTTATGCAGGAACAAGTTTTGCAACCCTGGATAAATTGAACAGTTTTAAGTATGGATCTGAAATTTTGAATGTTTACCAAGATGCAACTTATCCAGGAGGATTGGGTACTTTCGGCTTTGATGATGAAGGTGTAAGGGCAAAAAAGGAGGTATTGATACAGGAAGGCATTCTTAGAGGATACTTATCTTCAAGAGATACAGCTCCACGTATTGGCAGAAAAAGCTCAGGGGCCGCCCGGGCGCAGGACTGGTCTAGGATTCCTATTGTTAGAATGACCAACATCAATCTGGAACCTGGAGAATCTTCGCTGGAGGAGATGATCCAAGAGACAAAAGAAGGAGTTTTCCTGCAAACCAACAAAAGCTGGTCAATTGATGATAAAAGGCTCAATTTCCAGTTTGGAACTGAAATAGGATGGCTCATAAAAAATGGGAAAATAAAGAGCCTGTGTAAAAACCCGGTATATACAGGCATCACACCCCAGTTCTGGAGATCCCTGGTCAAAATTGGAAATAGAGATGAATTTAAAATGTGGGGGATATTAAACTGTGGTAAAGGAGAACCGGGCCAAATAATGAGGGTGGGACATGGTTCTCCTCCCTGTAAGTTCAAAAATATAAAAGTATTTCCCGGGAAATGAATAAAAAAAATTATGTTTCATTAATTTTTATTTTTTTATTTTTTATATTATCTTGCACTGAAAGACCCCGTTATTCCACACACACTTATTTGGTTATGGGAACACTTCTCAATGTAACCCTCCCTGAAGATTACGATACTTATGCAGATTCTGTCTTTAGAATCTTTGCTCTTGTGGATACCTTGATGAATCCCGTTAATCCTAATTCAGATATTTATCGACTAAACCACAACAGTGGTAAAGGAGTAAAGGTGCATAAATGGACAGCTGATTGTATTCGAAAGGCTGTGGAGATAGCGGAATTAACCCATGGAGCATTTGATCCCACTGTGGGTGGAATCGTTCATCTCTGGCATTTTGATGAACAGGGGAAATATGTATTTCCTAATCCAGATTCTGTAAAAAAATATATACACCTTGTGGACTACAGAAAAATAAAAATAAAAGGCGATACGGTATGGCTTGGAGAAGGACAATCCATCACCTTGGCGGGTATTGCCAAAGGTTATGCCGTAGACCTTACTGTCTTTTTCTTAAAAGAACATGGTGTCAGGTCAGGTATAATTGATGCAGGAGGAGATCTCTTTCTTCTGGGTGATAAAAATGGAAAATCGTGGAATGTGGGGGTTCGTGATCCAGTTACAAAGGGAGTAAGAGAAGTAATCAGTGTTAGAGACAAAAGTGTTTGTACGTCAGGAAGTTATGAAAGATTTGTAGAGTATAAAGGAAAAAAATATTCTCATATTTTTGATCCCAGAACAGGATATCCAGTTTCTAATGGTGTATTGAGTGTTACAGTACTCTATGATAAGGCAACCTATGCTGATGCCCTTGCCACAGCTTTATTCGTGCTTGGACCTAAAAGGGCTATGGAGATCGTGGAGAATATAAAGGGCCTGGATGCTTATATAATAACTAAGAAAGAGATTTTCAAATCCTCTGGAATTAACCGATATGTTAAATAGAGAAAAAGACGAAAAAGTAGCTTTAACGTCCATATTGATAACCTTCTTTCTTGTTCTTATTAAGATACTAGCATATTTTCTTTCAGGGAGCATCGCCATTTTTGCAGATGCTATCCATTCTCTCACTGACACTGTTTCGTCGCTGCTGGTATTTCTGGGGATTGTATTTTCTAAGAAAAAAACCAAAAAATTCCCCTATGGACTATACAAACTGGAGAATTTTGCCAGTTTTATTCTTTCAATCATGATATTTTTTGCAGGATTTGAGATTATTAAAGAAGCCTTTCAATACAAGACTTTGACCAGAAATTACTTCTGGCCGTTGGGAGTGGCCTTTATATCTTCTCTGGTCTCTTTTTTACTATCCAATTACAAATTGAAGGCAGGAAAAGAAGTGAACTCGCCCAGTCTCATAGCAGATGGTATCCATTCCCGTACTGATGCTCTCTCCTCTATTATTGTATTTTTTGGTGTAGGTGGCGGTCTATTAAACTTTCCTCTGGAAAAAGCAGCAGCTGTGATAGTAGCTCTTTTCATATTCAGGGCTTCATTTGAACTACTGAGCAACTCCGTAAAGGTTCTCCTAGATGCTTCAATTGATATGGAAACAATGATAAAAATCAGGGATATAATTATGGATTTCTCTCAGGTAACCAGGATTATAACAATTAAAGGAAGGAATTCAGGAAGGTTCGTATTCGTTGAGGCCATTCTCGAGATGGACATGAATACCCTTGAAGAAGCCCATGAAGTTAGCGAAGAGATAGAAAAAGCAATAAAAAAGGAAATCAAATATGTGGAATCTGTATTAATTCATTATGAGCCACTGAAGAAAGAATTGAAAAAAGCATTTATTCCTATTAAGGAAGACAAACCTACACTTCATATTGGAGAAGCAGATGAATTTGTCATTGTGGAAAAATACGATGATAAATTTAGAAAGATAGGACGGATCCCCAACCCTGCCAGACTAAGAGATAAGGGGAAAGGGAGAATCATAATGGATTTTGTAGAACAGGAAGGGATAGATGCTATTATACTCCCATCTCTCCCACCGGATAAACATCTGATCCTGACCTTGAAAGGTAAGGGTATAAGAATTCTTATAAAAGAAAATGTAAGTAAGATCCTGAGTTCCTGACCTCCCCATTCCTTGCCAATTTGAACAATAATTCAAAATACAATATAATTTTTTACTAACAAAAGGGGAGGTAATGAATGAATAAATTTACTTTTCGTGGTGGTGTTCATCCTCCTTATAACAAAATCACATCCAACAAAAAAATAGAAGCACTTCCCCTTCCAGAGGTTTTATACGTTCCCTTATCTCAGCATGCTGGGAAACCTGCAAAGCCTCTGGTCAAAAGGGGAGATGTAGTTAAAAAAGGGCAGAAAATCGGCGAAGCCGATGGTTTTATATCCGCCAATATACATGCTCCCACCTCTGGTAAAGTCAAAAGCATAATGGGGCATCCCCACCCGGTATTTCTCGAGAATGTTCCTACAGTGATCATTGAAGCTGATGGTGACGACACATGGTTTGATGGATACGGAGAAAGAGAAAACTGGCAGGAGAGAACAAGAGAAGAAATAATCAATGACGTCAAAGAGGCTGGCATCGTAGGACTTGGCGGTGCGGCATTCCCTTCCCATGTAAAGCTATCCCCGCCTCCAGAGAAAAAGATAGATACAGTCATAATTAATGGAGCAGAATGTGAACCCTACCTCACTGCAGATGACAGACTTATGCAGGAAAGGCCCCAAGATATATTATGGGGCGCTAGACTCATAAAGAGGGCTGTGGGTGCTGAGAGGGTATATATAGCCATAGAAGATAACAAACCAGAAGCTATAAACTCCATCCAAGAGGCCCTTCAAGAATTTGATGATATTAAGCTGAGGGTTGTTAAAACCAAATATCCAGAAGGTGCTGAAAAACAGCTTATTAAAGCACTTATGGGAAGAGAAGTCCCCAGAGGAGGACTACCCATGGATGTAGGTTGTCTCGTGCATAATGCAGGCACATCCATAGCAATCTATGAAGCTGTTAGATTTGGTAAACCTCTCATAGAAAGGGTACTAACACTTTCTGGAAGCGGTGCCCAAGGTAAAGGGAACTATCTAGTTCGGATTGGAATGCAATTTTCCTACATAGTGGAAAAAACCGGCGGTACATCAGGTGATATCAAAAAAGTAATTATGGGAGGCCCCATGATGGGAATCTCCCAATATTCTCTTGATGTACCGGTTATAAAAGGAACTTCGGGTATCCTTTTATTTACATCAAGAGAAGTAAAATTTCATGAACCATATCCCTGTATCAGATGTTCAAGATGTGTAAGTGTATGTCCTATGGGACTCCTACCTCTCATACTCGTGGACCTTGTCAAATATGGAAGATTGGAAATAGCGAAGGAACAGTATGGACTTCTGGATTGTATAGAGTGTGGTTCATGTACTTATATTTGTCCTTCCTACATTCCACACGTACAGTGGATCAAATATGGTAAATCTGAACTAAGGAGGAAAAAATGAAAGCCAATGAACGTTTATTTACAATATCTGTTTCACCTCATCTCACCACTGAAGAGGACGTCAAAAAGATTATGTGGAATACTGTTATTTCACTTATTCCCCCTGCTGCTTTTGGAATATATATATTCGGACTATATTCTCTACTTCTTATAATTACATCCGTAGTTTTTTCAGTCCTAACTGAGGCGGTATTTTTAAAGGCAAGAAATAAAAACTGGAAGCAGTGTTTCGACGGAAGTGCGGTTATAACAGGAGTACTTTTAGCCCTTACACTTCCACCAAAGTTCCCATTATGGGGAATTGCCATAGGTGCCGCTTTTGCCATTTCCTTTGGAAAACAAATATTCGGTGGTATTGGACAGAATATCTTTAACCCTGCATTGGTTGGTAGAGCATTTCTTATGGCTGCTTTTCCTGTGGAATCCACAACCTGGACTGCATCTAAAGGTGGGGATACCTTCACAGGTGCCACCCCTCTGGCCAATTGGAAATTCAATCACATTATGACCCCATACAAGGATCTCTTTCTGGGGAATATTTCTGGCTCTCTGGGAGAAACCTCTGTTATTGCAATACTCATTGGTGGTGCTTTTCTCCTTTATAAAAAATATATAGACTGGAGGCTCCCCCTTAGCTATGTAGGTACAGTTTTTATACTTGGTGGAATATTCTGGCTTATAAACCCCCACAAATACCCTGATCCGCTCTTCCATATTCTCGCAGGTGGTCTTATGCTGGGAGCAGTATATATGATAACCGATATGGTGACTTCACCAATAACTCCACGAGGGAGAGTGATATATGGTATCATTGCAGGAGTATTTGTGATCCTGATACGACTATTCGCTGGTTACCCAGAGGGAGTGATGTTTTCCATTCTTCTGGTCAACATGATAAGACCATGGATTGACAGAGCTACAAAACCCAATATTCTGGGGGAGGTTAAGAAATGAAACTGGAATTCAGGATGGTTATAGTTCTCACTTTAATTGCTGTTTTCTCAGGTTTTGTGCTCTCCTACACCTACATATCCACACGAAATGACATTGAGAAAAATGCAGAGATGGCCAAAAAAAATGCACTGGCTAAAGTACTTCCAGCAACCAAAGACTATGAAGAGAAAGTCATAGATAAGGAGACTACCCTGCTCATTGCCAAAGATGAACACGGCAGGATAATGGGATATGCAGCCATGACTGAGGGAGCAGGATTTCAGGGTAAAATAAAGCTCATGGTGGGTTTCGACAATACCCTTACGCACATTACAGGTTTAGAAATACTGGAAAATGTGGAAACCCCAGGGTTAGGGAACAGGATAGAGGAAGACTGGTTCAAGGAACAATACCAAAATAGAGTTCCACCTATTACTTATGTTAAGGGTAAGAAACCGGAAAAAGAAAATGAAATCCGGGCAATTACAGGTGCGACCATTTCTTCGAAATCTGTGGTTAAAATTGTTAATGCTGCACATAAAAAGCTCAGGACTTTTCTAAAGATAAATTCCGGCCCACAACCCTGCGACAAAGATTCCAGCAAAATCGGCAAAAAAACAGACAAAGAAATAGAAATTATAATAGAGGCCATCAAAGAGTTGGCACCTGAGACCAAGGAAATAACAGAGATAGACGACATTTTTATCGTTGAGGATTCGGAAGGCAATAAGATAGGCTATGCTGGCATTGGAGTTGGAGAGGGTTACAACGGTGAGATAAAGATAATTACCCTTTTTGACATTTCTTTGAAGCATCTAAAAGGAATAAAAATACTGGAACATTGTGAGACTCCGGGGATAGGTTCCAAAATTGAAGATCCTGAGTTCTTAAATCAATTTACAAACAAAGTCCTTCCACTTAAAGAAGCAGAAATTGATGTGATCACCGGAGCGACAATAAGTTCCAAATCTTTAATAGAAATGGTCAACAATGTATATGAAAGGATCAAAAAGGAGCTTAAGAAATGAATAAAAAACATTCTCTGGGATATGACTTCATCAAGGGATTTTTCAAAGAGAATCCGGTACTTATACAGCTTTTGGGACTTTGTTCTGTTCTCGCGGTTTCCAACACAGCCATAAACAGTATTTCTATGGGACTTGCTGTCCTTTTTGTTCTGTTCTTTTCGTCCTTTGTTATTGGACTCATTAAAAATATCATACCATCTCAGGTTAGAATACCTTCCTTCATCGTAGTAATTGCCACCTTTGTGACAATTGCGGATCTTTTCTTTAAGGCTAAATTTCCTGATATTTCCAAGGCCCTGGGACCTTATGTACCACTTATAGTGGTGAACTGTATTATTCTTGGCAGACAGGAAGCATTCACTCAGAAAAATCCCCTCTTGAACTCTCTCTTCGATGCTCTTGGTATGAGTGTCGGATACATAATAGTAATACTTGCTCTTGGAATTGTACGAGAAGCACTGGGCTTTGGAACTGTTTTCGGATTTAGGATATTCGGCAGCTGGTTTCATCCCCTTATAGTTATGATTCTGCCGCCCGGCGCATTCCTCACTCTGGGTGTCTTTGTAGGCCTCATGAATTGGATTTCCAGTAAAAGGAGGACATAATGAAGGTTATTATAATTTTCATAGCTGCTGCAATAACGAATAATTTTGTGCTTACTTATTTCCTTGGATTATGTCCCTTTCTTGGTGTTTCGGGAAAAGCCAGTTCTGCCATTGGGATGGGCTTTGCATCTACCTTCGTTATGACACTCACTGCGGTGTTTACATGGCTTCTCAACCATCTGATTTTAAGACCTCTGCATCTTGAATTTCTGGAAACGGTATCATTTATTTTTATCATTGCCTCACTTGTGCAATTCGTGGAGATGTTCATAAGAAAAACCTCACCTGGATTATATAAAGCCTTGGGTATTTATCTGCCACTGATTACAACCAATTGTATAGTGTTCGGTCTTGCATTACTTGGCTCAATTCGAAATTACAATTTGCTGGAAAATACATTCTTCGGATTTGGTGCGGGTGTGGGATTTACCATAGCACTGGTACTTATGGCCGGGATGAGAGAAGAACTAGAAATAAGGGATGTGCCTGAACCCTTGAAAGGCGGCGGTATAACCTTGATTCTTGCAGGGCTCATGGCCCTTGCCTTCCTTGGATTCTCCGGGATGGTAACCTTAAGCTAAGGAGGAAAATATGAACGCACTTACTGGAGCCCTTCTAACAATGGCCATACTGGGTTTAATATTCTCTCTCTTCCTGGTTCTGGCCTATAAAAAACTAAAGGTTGAAGAAGACCCTCGAATACATGAAATTGTCGAAATTCTTCCTGGTGCCAATTGTGGGGGATGTGGCTATCCAGGTTGCTCTGCATATGCTGAAGCTGTGGTCAGGGGAGAAGCGCCTCCCAATTTATGTGCTCCAGGCGGCCAAGAAGTTGCTGAAGCCATAAGTAAACTTCTGGGATTAGAAATCACCACTATGGAGAAGAAAGTAGCCAAATTAATGTGTAGAGGAAGCATAGAAAATGCAGTGAGGCGTGCTGAATATACAGGAATTGAGACTTGCAGGGTCGCGGATGCAACCCTTAAGGGTGACAAGGCTTGTGTTTATGGCTGCTTGGGATTTGGTGATTGTGTGAGGTCCTGTCCCTTTGATGCAATGTATATGGGTGAAGAAGGACTGCCTCATATCATTGAAGAGAAGTGTACTGGCTGTGGTATCTGTGTAGAGACCTGCCCAAGGGATATATTGGAACTTGTTCCAATTGAGCGTAAAGTTTTTGTATTTTGTAAGAACATTGAAAGAGGCGCAGTAGCCAGAAAATACTGTAAAGTTGCATGTATTGCATGCGGACTATGTGTAAAGGCTGCGCCTGAAGGAACCATGAAAATGGAGAATAATCTGGCGGTAGTTATTGACTGGAAGAGCGTTGATGAACATGCCGAAGAAATCATTGCAAAATGCCCCACTAAAGCCATAAAACTGGACGAAAAATTTGCTGAGGTTGAAGTTTAATGGCCGAAAGAGTAGGAATAGTTTTAGAAAAACTGGATAGCAGCAGAGTACTTGTGAAATTATTCGAGAGAAGTGGATGTAGTGATTGTGCTTTGGCTTCTCTCTGCTCCCTTGGAAAGGCAGAAGAAGAGACAGTGGAGGCTCTGGGTACAAACCTAGCTCCCGGAGATAAGGTAAAAGTTACGGAAGGCGAAGGGAAGCTTATTCTCTTCGCCTTCCTTCTTTTCATAGTACCTTTGATGTTTTTTGTTCTGGGTTATGTTATTTTTAAAAATTTCATAAAGGGGGAATTATTTCCTGTACTTCTGGGTTTTGGTTTAATGATTATATATTTTTTAATTTTGGGCCTTTTTGAAAAAAGGGTTAAGAATAAATTCCTGATCCCCAGAGCTTATAAGATCCATTAGTTTCCAAGGACGAAAAATGTTTCTGCTTTATCCATGTAATCTTTGCTCTTTGCCTCATCTCCCCTGGCATCATGAAGTTCGGCCATAATCCGATAGGCATATGGGAGAAGAACCCGAAATCCAGACCGTTGTATTTGCTCTATAATTGCTCCCAGGTTCTCCTTTACTCCTTCAAAATTCCCCTGTACTATATTAACATGGGCGTTGGCAAGGGAGAACATTAGTCTCTGACGGGCACTGAATTTCTCTTCTAATTTTCTCACCAGCGAGTAAACGTTTTCAATCTCTTTTATATTGTTCTCTATTAAGATATACAATAGAGATGTTTCCAGAAAATACCTGTAGAAGCCTCTTGCAAAGGTGAGATTTATTACATCCCTCAAGTGAACCAGAGCATCCTCTTTTCTTCCAGCTTTATAATACATTTTAGCTACTGTTGTTACAGCCTGACTCAGACTATATATATCCTTGGTTCTTTTGCATTCATTCATTAACTTCAGAATGTCCTTTTCGTATTCCAAGGGTTGTTTGGAATACTCTACGTAGAAGGAGAAAAGATTAAGGTTAAGATCTCTTTTCCTGATATTTTTCAGTTTTTTAAGCTCATCCACTAATTCCAAGCCCTTTTCAATATTTGCTTCCCAGCTGGTCAATATAAATAACCTTAGTTTGGCTTCTGCCATGGCATCAAGATATTTATTTTTATACGAATCCTGAATAACCTCCTCCAGTATTCTTCTTCCCTCTTCGAGGTTTCCCATATATACTTTCACGCTGCCCATTCTCGCAAGGTAAAAATACGCTCTTTCCATTCTGTCCATTTGTCGGTAAAGGTTATAAGTTCTTTCCAGAAGTTCATAGGCCAAGGAATATTCACCCATATGGATATAAATTACACTTAGATTACTGTATATGTAAGGCAATATAGGCTGAAATGTATACATCTGAGCTATTTCCCTTGCCCTCTCATAATATTTTCTTGCACTTTCCAGTCCTTCCATCCAGAACACTACAGATGCATAATTGAGTAATATAACGCTTTCAAGTCTTTTGTCTCCTAAGGAGACGGCCAGATCAAGGGCCCTTTCAAAATACATCTTGCTTCTATCATAATGGTTCAACATAAATTCATACTTTCCATAATTTGCGTATAACTTTGCTAATACTTTATTGTCCCTTTCTTCCTCCGCCATTTCAATTGCACTTTCAAGAGTCAGAATTGCCTTAACATAACTCTTTTCCTTGTCACCATAATAAATTGCTTTTAAATTCATAGCCTCAAGGAGTTCTTCCCGAGCGTTAATGGTCGACGCTATGGATATAGCTCTTTCTGCATTAAACAGCATCTCGTCGTCCATTCCCAGCTCATCACAGATGCCCGCTATTTCTTTATAAAGTCTTGCTACCAATAACTGATCACTGATCTCCTTTCCAAGCTGTAATGATCTCTCGAAAGCCTCCTTTGCCTCTTTAAAAAGATTAACATGTTTATAACAAATACCAAGCTTATAATAGAGTGTTGATAATCTTGAATAATCTCTTGAATCTCCCAATATTTCGAGAAGCTCATGTATGGTATTAATTGCATCGTTGTATGCGTAATTCTCCATGGAGTTTTGCACCGATAATTCAAGAAAAGGAATGGCTTTTTTCTTCATATCGGCCTGCATATAATGAAAAGCCACTGTTTTGGGGCTGATATCCTCATGGCCCCAAAACATTTCTTCTAATTCAGAAGCCACCAGGTAATGTAATCTCTTTCTTCTATCATCACTAATCAACTCGTATATGGCATCCCTTATCATTCTGTTAGCAAACCTGTAATGTAAATATTCTTCTCTCTCTTCAAGAAGTCCCTCCCTTACTAACTCATCCATCACATCCAACACTGCCCCGAGGTTAATGTCTAGGAGTGAAGCGATAAAATCAGCAGAAAAGCTATCTCCAATGACTGAGCAGAGTTCCAGCACCTTGACGGTTTCCTTAGGCCTTTTGGTGTATTCATAGATCAAGGCAGAGGAAAGCTCCTTTGGTATCTTAATGGTGGTGTAATCACCAAACCTCCATCCTCCTTCCCACACAAGGACATTATGCTGAATCAATGCCTTAACCAGTATAGCTGTATAAGCCGGTTTTCCTCCTGTCTTATCATAGACCCAGTTGACAAAATCATCCGGGGGTTTCTCTCTCAATGCTTCCCATAGTAAACTCTCAACTTCCTTAGGACTCAGCGGAAGAACCTCCAGCTCAAGAAAGTTTTCAAGAGATGATACAAATTTGAGAAGTTCCTCAATTTCTCTTGTCTTGTAACTAATGTAGGAAAATATAAAAATAATTTGCATGGATTGCAGATTAGAGGCAGCATACTGGAAGAATTCAACGCTTTTTCTATCCATCCAGTGGGCGTCGTCCACCATCATAAGAATTCCACCTGCTCTGGCAATGTTCTCGAATATGATGAGTATGGCCCTGAAAAGGCGGTAAGGAGAGGATGTCAAAAACTTGGTTTCGAACTCTGGTTTATACGTGAATATTTCTGGAAGAAGCTTATAAATCTCCAGCTGATATGCCTCTGGCATTTGAAAGAATACATCGGGACCGTAAACAGAATATATTTTTTTTAAAATATCCTTTACAGTATTGAAGGGTAGCCCCTCCACGTGCTTCATAGCTTTGATATATATGCTCCTGTAACCTGTAAGCTCCGCAATTTTAGTAATTTCTCGCAATAATCTGGTTTTACCACAACCTCTGTCACCCATAATAAATAAAAATCCCCCCTGTTCTTCAGACAGAAGTCCCAGGAATTTCTTTATTTGATCTATGTGATAATCCCTCCCAATCAACCTTAATTCATTAAAAGAAATATATGGGGATCTTTCTGTTAAAACCTCTGAGATATGTACCGCTCTGCTTCTTCCTTTCCTTTTAGCCTCGTATAACCGGCGATCAGCAACTTTAAAAATAGATTCTGCAGTAACACCATCGTAAGGAAATACAGATATTCCAATACTCACAGAAAGATTTACCGGAGGTTCTCCAGAAAATGTATAATTCTTTACACGTTCGATTATTCTTTCTGCAACTCTTTTTGCGTACTCTCTTTCTGTATCAGGGAGAATAACTACAAATTCATCTCCCCCGTATCTAAAAGCCAGGTCTGAATCCCTTAAAGCAGACTTTAAAAGTGTGCCAAACTCTTTAAGAACCTCATCTCCCCTGATATGCCCAAAACTGTCGTTCACCATCTTAAAATAATCAAGATCTAAAAGAAACAAAGAAAAAACGCCATCTTTACGTTTTGCTCTTTTAATTTCTTCATCTAATCTTAAAAAAAGATATCTTCTATTATATAGTCCTGTAAGTTCGTCTATTATATTAAAATTTTCATTTTTTTGCATAGAATTAAATAATAATCATTTATTCAATATATGTCAAGGCAATTACTCACTTAGAGAATCAATACAAATAGACCTCTCGGGCAATTTTTTTGAAATCATCTAACCCTTTGCCCACTTCTTCTAAGAGAGGCTCTATGGCTTGTGCCTCTGAGTAAGTCCTGAAACTATCACCTCCCCACAGAAGATCAACCCAATAGTTCCCTTTGCTAACTAACCATTCTATATCTTCAGCATAATGTTGAAATAGCTCATAAAATAATGTAACTATTGTTATTATGGGGTTAAATTTCCGCTTGTTTAACACTAGCAATTCCACACCTTCACATTTTTCATCTTTGTATTTACTGGCACAGGGAGTAAAAGCAGCCGGGATAAAATAGACTCCTGGAAGATTTTTTTGGTTCAATTCCTCTGCCAGTTTTATACTATTCATCCAAGGAGCACCAAAAACAATAAAAGGCCTAGTTGTACCTCTACCCTCAGAAATATTAGTCCCTTCAAAAAATACGGTAGCAGGATAAGAAAGCGCATTCTCAAAGCAGGGAAGGCCAGGAGAAGGTGGTATCCAGGGAAGACTAGTTTCATCAAAATACATATCCCTCTTCCAGCCTTCTATTTTAAAAACTTCATAATCAACATCTATTTTAAACATGTTCTTAAAAAGATACCCCATTTCCCCCATTGTTAGCCCATGGATAAAAGGTATAGGGGCTACACCCACATAAGATATATATCTTTCTTCCAGTACTGGGCCCTCAACTCTTTCTCCTCCCAAGGGATTGGGTCTATCCAGGACAACAACCTTTATTCCCAATTCACCAGCCGCTTTCATAATGTCTTTGAGGGCAGAGATATAGGTGTAGCATCTCACTCCTACATCCTGTAAGTCAACAAAAACTATCTCAATATCAAGAAGATCTTCTTTTACCCTTTCACGTTTATCGTAGATAGAAATCACCTCTATACCTTTAAAAACCTCCCTTCCCACCATTGCACCATCTGCTTTAGAAGAAAATATTCCGTGTTCTGGTGATAAAAGAAGCTTGGGCTTTAGTCCATTTTCTATAAAGAGATCCACTGCATGCTGAAAATCACTGGTATAAGCCGCTCTGTGGGTCAAGAGAGCAATTTTCTTGCCTTTGAATCTACTGCCTACTTTTCTTATTTGTTCTAAACCTGGCTTTACCTTCATTTATAAATTATAATTTTACCTGAACATGAGTGTCAAACTAAGAATAAAAGTATTGCCCGGTAAAAAACAGAACAAGATTGAAATATTAGGTGAAGAAATTAAAATTTCCATAAAGGAACCGGCCAGGGAGGGAATGGCAAACAAAGCTGTTATTGAACTAATTTCAAGAAAACTAAAAATTCCAAAAAGCTCCGTTAGTATTCTTCATGGACTAAAGTCACGTAATAAGGTGATCCATATAGAAGGCATTGATGGTAAAGACGAGATATTAAGGAGGCTCATGGATTGAAACTACTTTTTATCCTGATATTATCCTTTAATATCCAGAGGGCAGACAGTACATTGCTGTATAAATTTCATAATTCTCTAAAATCAGAGTTCTCTGACTATCTCTTCGAGAATCTGACTCACACTGCGGATGGAAAAACTCTCATGGGGATAACACTGGCCTATGTAGTCTTTGGAGATTCAACAGAACAAAAAATTGTTAGACCCCTTGCTCTCGGGGTTACAATCAATTTTTTAACAGTGGATTTAATTAAATATATTACAAATCGAAGAAGGCCCACTCCTCCCTATTCCAGACGCAATTCATCTTTCCCATCAGGTCACACCGCTGCAGCCTTTTTCTATGCAACCTATTTTTCATACCATTATCCCCGATATCAGATTCCTCTCTTTATCTGGGCTACTGGAGTCGGACTTTCTAGAATCTACCTGAAGAGGCACTGGCCCACTGACGTACTGGCAGGAGCAGCAATCGGTTTCTTTATGGCAAAATTGACACTGCATTTTAGAAGTCGAATTGAAGATTTTCATTTATTTTAAAGCTCTTTTGACTTTATAAAGTGCCGGATTTATAATATTACACTTCAACAGAAAAGGGAGGTATTTGTGATTATGACGCTGAGTAAGGAAGAAAAACAGAAAATCATAAAAGAATGGGCAAGATACGAGGGTGATACAGGATCTCCAGAAGTTCAAATTGCAATTTTAACAAAAAGAATTAAAGATTTAACTGAACATTTAAAAATTCATAAAAAGGACGTCCATTCAAGATATGGTCTTATAAAAATGGTTGGTAAAAGGAAAAGACTCCTTGCATATTTAAAGAAAGAAAATTTTAAACGTTATACCGAATTAATAAAGAAACTTGGAATTAGAGGATGATCCATAAAGTAGAGAGAGAAATCGGTGGACGTCTCCTTAGAATAGAGACAGGGCGAGTTGCAAGACAGGCAGACTCTGCAGTAATTATAAGCTATGGCGATACAGTTTTACTCGTAACAGTAGTTTCTAGAGAATCAAAGGAAAAAAGGGACTTCCTTCCTCTCCTAGTAGAATACAGGGAACAGGCTTATGCAGCCGGCAGAATACCAGGTGGGTATCTTAAAAGAGAATCCAGACCTCATGATAGGGAAATACTCCACGGCAGAGCTATAGATAGAGCTATACGTCCGCGCTTTCCTAAGGATATGATGAATGAAATAGAGGTAGTGGCTTTTCTTCTATCCTATGATATGGAGAATGAGAGTAATTTCCTGGGTATAATTGGGGCATCAGCAGCACTGCATATATCACCAATAGAATTTGATGGTCCCATCAGTGCGGTGAGGATAGGGCGGATAAACGGTGAATATATTCTGAATCCCACAAATTCTCAGATAGAACAAAGTGAGTTCGATTTATTGGTTGCTGGCTCCTCGGGTGAGATTAACATGATCGAATTTGGAGGTAAAGAGATACCCGAGGATGTGGTCATGGGAGCAATAGAATTTGCCCTTCCCTATTTACAGGAAATAGAAGATCTTCAGGAAGAATTTAGAGCTATAGCGGGCCAGGAGAAAAAGCCCTATCAGAAACTGGAAATCCCTGATGAACTCAGAAAAAGGGTGAAAGACTTGGCAGGAGAAGACATATACAATGCTATGCATATTAAAGAAAAGAAGATAAGAAATGAAACTCTCGATGCTATCAGGGAAAGGGTCAAAGAAGAGCTGAAGGAGGAATTTGAAGGATTTGAATTAGAAATAGGACAGGTCCTTTACGAAATAGAGAAAAAGACACTCAGAGAGATGACTCTAAATGAGGGTATTAGGGTGGATGGTCGTGGATATAAAGATGTAAGACCCATCACCTGTGAAGTGGGAGTACTTCCCCGAACCCATGGCTCTGCAATATTCAGAAGAGGAGAAACCCAGGCGCTGGTTGTCGCAACCCTGGGTACAAAGGAAGATGTCCAAAGACTGTCAGAATTGGAGTTTGAAGAGGAAAAGAGATTCATGTTACATTATAACTTTCACCCATTTTCCACAGGTGAAATAAAGCCCCTTAGAGGACCATCAAGGAGGGAAATAGGCCACGGGAATCTTGCGGAAAAGGCCATCGCTCCTCTGATCCCCTCAGAAGAGGAATTCCCCTATACCATAAGAATTGTCTCTGATATTCTTGAATCCAATGGTTCCACATCCATGGCCACCGTTTGTGGAGCGTCTCTTTCTTTAATGGATGCCGGGGTTCCTATTGAGAGGGCATGTGCTGGAATTTCCACAGGGCTGATAAGGGAAGTGGGGAAATATGTACTTTTAACTGATATAGTCGGAGCAGAGGACCACTATGGGGATATGGATTTCAAGATAGCCGGAACTTCCAAGGGAATCACAGCCATACAGCTTGACCTTAAGATTAGAGGCTTATCTACAGAGCTTATAAAAGAGACTTTTGAAAGAGCTAAGGAAGTTAGAGAATATATCCTTGGAATTATGAACGCCACCCTTTCTGCCCCTAGGGAAAACCTTTCAATCTATGCTCCAAAGGTGAGCTCTATCTTTATACCAAGAGAAAAGATAGGACTCGTTATTGGTCCCGGGGGTAAAACCATAAGAAAAATAACCGAAGAGACAGGAACCAAGATAGAAATCGATGATTCAACGGGAAGGGTAATTATATCAGGGGGCTCAGAGGAAGATGTAGAAAGGGCAAAACAAATGGTCAGCCAATTAGTTGAGGAGGTGGAACTGGGTAAGATATACATGGGAAAGGTAACGAGAATTGCACCTTTTGGTGCCTTTGTGGAGGTTTTACCCGGTAAAGAGGGCCTGCTGCATATATCCGAGCTTGCAGATTATAGAGTAAAAAAGGTGGAAGACATTTTAAAGGCGGGGGATAAGGTACTGGTTAAGGTCATTGATATAGATGAGCTTGGAAGATTCAAACTCTCGAGACGCCAGGCACTAAAGGGTGGAATAAAAACAATAGAGAAGCCCCAGAACAAAAATTGAAATCCCCATACAAAATACCCCTATTTAATATCGACTTTGGAAAAGAAGAAATAAAAGCTATAGATAAAATCATCCGCAGTGGATGGGTGTCTCTGGGACCTGAATCAAAAAAATTTGAACAGGAATTTGCTCGCTTTTATGGTAGAAAACACGCTATCTTTACGACAAATGGAACGTCTGCCCTACATCTGGCGTATATAGCCGCAGGGGTCAAGAAAAAAGATAGAGTTATCTTACCCTCATTTACATATATTTCCACGGTGACTCCGCTTTTCTGGATAGGCGCTGAACCTGTATTTTGCGATATTGAATCACTTAAAAAGCCCCTTATATCCGCCAATACCATAAACTCCATTATAGACAAGAGCATAAAGGCCATTGTATTTGTGCCATATGCCGGTTTTATGGACGGCATTGATGAAATAAAAAAACTTGCAGAAGCCAAAGGCATAATTCTCATCGAAGATGCTTCTCACGCCCATGGTTCTGAATGGAAGGGAGAAACAGCTGGTGGATTTGGAGTCGTGGCTAGCATGTCATTATATGCCAACAAAAATATGACCACCGGCGAAGGAGGAATGGTTTTAACCGATGACGACTCCATTGCCGAAAAAGTCAGAAAATTACGCTCTCAGGGAATGACAAGCCTCTCCTACGATAGGTATACAGGATTATCCCTTGATTACGATATAGAGGAAATAGGTTATAATTGCCGCCCCACAGAAATACAAGCAGCTATTGGAAGAGTACAACTCAAAAAATTAAATAAAAATAATCAGAGAAGAAAAGAGCTTGTGGAAACTTATAGAGAACTGCTTAAAGATATAAAGGAGATTATAGTTCCCTTTGAGGACTATAAAAAATCAGCCAATTACATATTCCCTATATTTGTCCCCAAAAGAGATGAAATAAGGATTTTTCTCCATCGGAAAGGCATTCAGACAAGTGTACATTATAAACCTGTTCATAAATTTCATGCTGTGATGAATCTATTGAAAAAAGAAGTTCGCCTTCCGGTGACGGAAAAAGCCAGCGCCATGGAATTAACCCTCCCTCTTTATCCTCAGATGAGGGAAAAAGATGTTAAATTTGTGGTGGAATCGCTAAAAGATGCAATTATTAAAACCAAGAATAATTAATAAAATAATTTTTAGTAAAAATCTATTTCTTCTTGTTTTAGAAAACCTTTCAACAGAGCCCCTGAGACCAGGACAATTCTTTGCAATAAAGGTGATTGATTCATTTAGTCCACTTTTAAGACGGCCCTTCTCAATTTTCGATAATCAAAAGGAAAATATATCCTTTTTAATCCAAGTTAAAGGTAAAGGAACAAAATTACTCAAGGATAAAAATATTGGTGATGTCCTCGATATATTGGGCCCTCTGGGAAAACCATATCCTTCCATCGAGACTCCCTTTTTAATTGCTGGAGGGACCGGTATAGCACCTTTAAATTTTTATGCGAGATTTAATAAAATTAAGGGAGCTCTCTGGGGGTTGCGCACAAAACCCAATCCACGTCTTGTTGAACTCATCAAAAATAACATTCCAAAGCTTGAAATAACCACAGAAGACGGTAGTTCTGGACGAAAGGGACTTGTAACAGATTATATCCCGCTCAACCATAAAAATTACCTTGTATGTGGCCCCACACCTATGATTGAAAAAATCCTCCAAATTTTACCAGAGGAAAGAACATGGGTTTCCTTGGAGGGGATGATGGGTTGTGGGTTTGGTGTATGTATGGGATGTGCTGTTAAAAAGAAGGGGGAACCTGGATACTATAGGATATGCACTGAAGGGCCTCTTTTCAGAGCGGACTCTATAATGATTTAGTGAAGAAACAGCCCTTAAGCTTTAAAATTATATTATGAGGACATATCTTGATTGTATTCCCTGTTTTTTCAGACAGGCACTTGAAGCGGCTCGCATTTCCACACGAGACGAAAAACTCCAGAAGGAGGTTCTGGATCGGGTCAGCTTGAAAGTTCCTGAATTCCCTCTTACTGCCACTCCCGTGGAGATGGGTGAAATCATCCACAAAATTATAAAAGAAGTGACCGGAAATCATGATCCCTATAAAGAACTCAAAAAATTATATAACGAAAAGGCTCTCAAATATTATCCTAAGCTAAAAAAGTTGGTAAAGGATTCTTCTGATCCCTTACTTATGTCAATAAAAATTGCAATAGCCGGAAATATTATAGATTTCGGACCAACCTCAAATTTTGACCTTGATAAATCAATAGAAGAAGCCGTAAAAGGAGATTTTGCCATCTCGGATTATGATGTCTTTAAAGATCTTTTAAACCGGGTTAATGAAATCCTTTATATAGGGGATAACGCAGGTGAAATTTGTTTTGACAAAATACTGGTTGAGGAATTAATTGCTTTTGGTAAAAAAGTTACCTTTGTGGTCAGAGAAGAACCTATTATAAATGACGCCACTATGGAGGATGCTATTTTCTGCGGCATGGACAAAATAGCCAGGGTGATCTCCTCCGGCTCGAAAGCTCCAGGGACTATTGTCTCCCATTGTAACAAAGAATTTCAACAAATCTTCTTTAATTCACGTTTTATAATTTCAAAGGGGCAGGGAAATTTTGAAACGCTATCAGATTTTGAACTGCCCATCTTTTTCCTCCTTAAAGTAAAATGCCCGGTTATTGGCAGAGAGCTGGGGGCAAAAACAGGGGATATAATACTCAGATTGAATCCCAATTTTCGCAAGACGCTGAACAATAAAAGGTAGAGGGACGAAGTCTAAATATTAAGATTCTTACTGCATGATATCCTGCATTAAAGAATTCTGAATTTATATAATATACTTTTTGCAACTATCTACAGAAGCATTAATTATTCATTTATCCATTTTCTACCAGAAAACTTCAAATTTAGTTCTTCATTGCAGTATGGGCAGTACACTTTTTTATTCCTTTCGCGGATTCCCACCAAGAAATGTAGAATACCCAGAGCCACAGTTACAACAATATCTGTATGTAAAACTGTAGCAAACTTTTCAGAATGCCTTGAAAAAAATGTCATGAGCGCCAATGCGAGATATAAGAGGCCATACACAAAAGTAAATAATCCAAAATTATAAGTTCCATGGAGAAGATCAAGGCCCAAAGAACCATCCAGCTTTATCTCAAGCTCTCTTTTACACTTCTTACATTTAATCTTGTCCCCACCTTTAAATTTCACACTCCAAAAGATAGAGAAAAAATTAAACGCCAAGCCAGCAAGAAAAAAAGCTCCACCAAGAGAAGCTGATTCTGGAGTTTTACTATAGTGTTTCAAATAAAGCAGGTAAAGAGACGCCAATAAATTACCACCAGCAAAACTAAAGTTTTCGCCGGCCCAGCTCATAATTTATTTCAAATGTAATCTGCTCTCTAGTCTCTTCCCCTCTCTCTTCCCATCCTGAATGCCTTTAAATTGGCCTCTATTGTGTTGGGTTTTACCCTTCTTTTTATAACCTCAATCCAGCTTTCCTTCGTGAAGGGGAGATAATTTGAAAGGGCACCCAGAAGAGCGGTGTTTGCAGTCCTTGGGTCTCCCGCCTCCTTTGCTATTTCTATACCATCCATCACGAAAACTTTAGATGCGACTCTTTTTAAAGTATCCTCAATATTCTCTGGATAGGTATCCAGTCCCAGCGACACCATATTTGGAATTATCTCCAGGTCATTAACAATAACAATCCCCTCTTCCGGCTTT
>Ga0190352_1000024_pt1 | contig 43427 bp, 38 predicted proteins | sample 4872131011_MG_FD_161682 | JGI IMG/M metagenome (GOLD analysis project Ga0190352, IMG submission 161682) | Hydrothermal vent microbial mat bacterial communities from Southern Trench, Guaymas Basin, Mexico - 4872-13-10-11_MG | ecosystem: Environmental > Aquatic > Marine > Hydrothermal vents >...
AAGAGTATAAATCCTAAGTGGAAGGATCTGTCTGAGGGTTGGTATAGAGAAAAAGATTCTTCGTCGTCCGCCTGAGGCGGACTCCTCAGAATGACAACAAGAATCCATTCTTCAATCGTCTACCGTATACCAACTACCGATTTCCCTCATCCGTCTACCGTCTACCGTTTCCCGTCTACCGATCTCCTTGTCATTCTGAGCGAAGCGAAGAATCTCAAATGCATAATTATTCCCCCTCACCCTCTCTCCCTCCAGGGAGAGGGAACTATATTCCACTCTTGTCTACCGTCTACCGACTCTTTCATGTCCGCTTCCCGCTGCCCGCTTTACGTCCCTTAGAGATTCTTCGTCGTCTGCCTGAGGCAGACTCCTCAGAATGACAACAAGTAATCCATTTTTTAATCGTCTACCGTATACCGAATCTTTCCATCCGTCTACCGTTAATTAAATATCAATATTCCTTGGGTAATTTTTCAAGCTGTGCAAGACTAAAAACAGGACCGTCCTTACACACATAATATGGTCCTATGTTACATCTACCGCATTTTCCAATCCCACATTTCATTCTTCTTTCAAGAGAAGTATATACCTTATCTTTCTCGAATCCCAGTTTTGCAAGGACTGGAAGAGTAAACTTTATCATTACAGGGGGGCCACATACCACTGCATAGGCATTTTCCGGTGAAGGAGCCACCTTTTCGAGAACCTGGGGCACGAACCCCACATGTTTATCCCATTCTGGAAACTCTGTATCCACGGTAAGATGCAACTCTATATCTCCCCTCTTTTCCCAGTTTGCAAGATCTTCTTTATAAAGCAAAAGGCCTGGCCTTCGAGCTCCATATATTACTGTAATTTTTCCATAATCCTTTCTGTTTTCCAAGAGATAGAGAGTCAAGGACCTCAGGGTGGTGAAGGCAAACCCTCCACCTATTATAACCACGCTCTTACCCTTAAACTCATCCACAGGATATCCATTTCCAAGGGGACCACGAATTCCAACAATGTGTCCCTCCTCCATCTCGTGCAGGGCACCGGTAACAAGACCCACTCTATTGACTGTGAATAGTAAACCTTCTTTTTCATGAGGTGCACTGGCTATTCCAAAGGGGGCTTCGCCTTTTCCGAAAACCGAAATCTCACAGAACTGCCCAGGAATAAAATCCATCATATTCCCGTTAACTGGCTCAAGCAAAAAAGACTTCAGGGTAAAATCATCTGATTCAAAAACAGTCTTTTTTATCCTGTACAATTCAGGCGCGTATGGGTTCATTCTTCACCTCCATCAAAATTTCCCTTATATCTATATTAACCGGACATACCTCGATGCATCTTCCACAACCCACACAGCCAAATTCCTGGTAGAGAACCGGATAATAATTAAATTTGTGCATCAATCTATTACGCCATCTGTACTTGAGTTCAGGTCGGGGATTATGACCAGACCCTTCAAGGGTATAAAGGGTAAACATACAGCTATCCCATGTCCTCAGCCTGTATCCCCAGTTGGGTCTCTCCACATCCTGTATATCAAAACAGTAGCAGGTAGGACAGTAATAAGTACACGCTCCACAACCGAGACAGCTGGATGATATTCTATCCCATATTTCCGAATCCATCATCCGGGCTAATTTTTCCTGTATTCCCTGGATATCCAGCTTTTTGACCCTCTCTGTTATCTCCTTTTTCATCGCCTCCAGTTTCTTTAATTCCTCTCCCTTTGCATCCTCTACATCCAGATTTTTCACAAGATCCTTTCCTTTCTCTGTTATTCCCTCAAAAAGCAGCATATCATCCACCACAACACCGAAAATGTCGGTAAAACTCTCCGTGAAAGGTCCATAACCAAAGGTGGTGCAGAAACATCTTGAATCCGGTGCAAGGCATGCAAGCCCAAAAAGTAATATATTTTCCCTTCTTTTCTTGTAATATACGTCCTCCCCTTCACCCTGCAAAAAGTTGAGATCAAGAAGTGAAATGGCTTTTGCCTCGCAGGGTGGAATACCAAAAATAACACCCTTTGCTTCCCGGATTGTCTCCTGGAATGTAACGTTCTTTCCATCCTGTACAAAGGCAAGGAGGGGTTCCTCTTCCGGAAGAAGAATGAATTTTGCCGGTTTTTTCACCTTGCTGACGGTGGAGAGTAATTCTTCAGGTGTTTCAGCAGTTTCATAGGCATTCTTTTTCCTCACCCATACATTTCCGTAATTTTTCAAGGCTTCATAGATTCTTTCAAGCTCACTTAATGGGACTCTTTTCATAGTATAAAATCCCCCTTGTCATCGTACCTAAATTCTCCAAAAAATGGCGGTTTCTCTGGATTGAGACCGGATACATAATCGAAATCCCTCTTAAGGTCTCTTGCAACCTTCCTTGTGAGAAAGAGAAGTTTAACACCTTCTGGACATACAAGCTCGCATGTTCCACAATCTACACACCTTCCCGCCATATGCAGAACTCTTATAAGATGCCAGGATTCAAGATCTGTCTTATCAAACCCTGGTTCTATCCATCTGGGCTCCGTGGAGTCCACAAAACAGTGTTCGCAATAACACATGGGACAGGATTGTCTGCAGGCATAACACCTCACACATTTGGACATCTCAGCTTCAAAAATTTCCCATCTCTCATCTTCATCCAGTTTTTCGTACTCCTCAACATCAGGATATCCACCGCCTCTGGGTTTAACCTCCTCACCCACTAAAACATCATAAAACAATGGATTGGGATACTCACAGTATTTACAGGAGATATTGAGCCAGTCTTCGAACTTAACTTTTTTCTCTTCTTTCGGGGTCTTTATTACAATCTCCCCATTCTGGATACTAACGTCCTCTATTTCCTCACCTATGGACTCTCGTAACTCCCGGGTTTTAATTACACCGTTACATGGTATACCAATGACATAAATTTTATCTCTTTCAATCTGGCCTTCACTTATTAAGACATTTATGGCTCTTGTTGTACATCCCCGTGCCAGTATAGCTACTTTATTGTTATTGAATCTCGGGAGATAGGTGGCAAGATTTTGAATTGCAAAGGGAGAATAAGTGAGTTTTTCAACCTCCTCCACCGTCCTTGCCACAAAGGGCCTTTCGGAAAGGGGCCCTGTGCCCTTCTCATAACCCAAAACCACATCTACTTTTCCTTCCCCCAGTAACTTCCTTGCAATCTCCCTGATTTTCTCAACCATCATCATCTCCTTTTTACGAATTTCTTCCTCGGTCCCAGTTTCTTAACCTCTTTTGTTACAAGTGTGGCTATGTCAGCGAACCTTTTACCTTCTGATGCGGAAACCCAGGAGAAATGGATTCTGCCCTTCTCAAGACCCACATATTCCAGAAGGTCCTTCAGTACATAAAATCTACGTCTGGCAAAGTAATTTCCAGTAATATAATGACAATCCCCAGGATGACATCCCGAAATCCAGACCGCATCTACCCCGTCTCTTAAGGCTTTTACAATAAATTGGGGGTTCACCCTTCCAGAACAGGGGACCCTTACAACCCTTATGTTTGAGGGATATTGGATTCTGGAGGTTCCTGCGAGGTCAGCTCCTGCATAAGAACACCAGTTACATAAAATTGTGAGAATTTTGGGCTCATAATCTGCCATTTACTCCTCCTATTTCAATACATTAATAACATCCTTGATGGAAGAAACCTTCTTTTCTTCATACAAAAGTGCCTCTCCCTGGGCCACAATTTGTGGATTAGAAAATCCGTTCAGGTCAATGGCACCTGGTCTGCAGGTTGCCGTACATGCCCCGCATCCTTTACACAAAACGGGGTTAACCTGGGCAACCTTTTTCATATGTCCCAGAACCTTTTTCTCCAGGAGTTCCACCGCACTGTAGGGGCATACCTCCTCACAGAGGCCACAGCCAATACACAGCCTCTCATTTACCTCAGCCACTTTACCTTCTGTGGTTATATAATCTTTGGAAAGAATAAGTGCAGCCCTTCCAGCTGCAGCTTTGGCCTGGACAATGGCTTCATCTATAAACCTTGGAGAGTGTGCAAGACCGCAGAGAAATACCCCATCAGTTGCAAAATCTACAGGTCTCAGCTTCATATGCGCCTCCAAGAAGAATCCATCCTCATTTAAGGGAACCTTGAACATCTTAGAAAGTTCTTCATTATCCTCGTTGGGAACAATACCGTTGGATAGAACAACATAATCGGTGTCAATAAGTATCTTTTGACCAAGAACCAGATCTTTGGTTGTAACCTGAAGTTTATTGCCATTCTCTGTTACCTCAGGAGGGTCATTTTCATTAAACCTGATGAAGATAACACCTTTTTCTCTGGCTTCCCTGTATATATCCTCTCTAAATCCATAGGTCCTCATATCCCTGAAGAGTATAATAACCTCTCCATCAGGATACTTTTCCCGGAAATCGAGGGCATTTCTCATAGCCCGGGAGCAGCATATCCTGGAACACCAGGGGTGCTCAGTATTTCTTGACCCCACACACTGGATCATCACGCACCTTGCATCCTTCTCTATTTCTCCTTTTTCCATTTTTTCTTCAAATTCTCTCTGAGTCAAAACCATGGGATTTTTCCCATACAGATATTCCTTAGGTACATATTCCTTTGCCCCGGTAGCTATTATCACTACCCCATGCTCAATGGGCTCATCCTCTCCTATAAGATAGGTTTTATAGTTACCAACATATCCTTCCACCTTCTCTATCCTTTTCTCTGTATAAACAACAATTTTTTCATGGGACTTCACCTTCTCCACAAGTTCATTAAGCTCCTTCTGAACGTCCAGCCCCTCCACAGAACGTTTAATATTTCTCGCATTTCCTCCCAGTTCCTTCTCCTTTTCTACGATATGAGTTTCATAGCCCATATCCGCAAGCTCCAGTGCCGCCATCATTCCACTTATACCACCACCAACCACAAGGGCTTTTCTGGTAACTGGAATCTGATATTCTTCCAATGGCTCCAGTTTCATGGCCTTCAGCACTGCTTCCCTCACAAGGTCTTTGGCCTTTTCTGTAGCACCTACTGGATCCCTCATATGAACCCATGAGTCCTGATCTCTGATATTGGCCATCTCAAAGAGATATTTATTAAGACCTGCTTCCTTCAGGGTTTCCTGGAACAGCGGCTCATGAGTTCTGGGGGTACATGAGGCCACCACCACCCGATTGAGTTTGTATTCTTTTATAATCTCCTTTATTTTTTCCTGAGTGTCCTGAGAGCAGGTATAGAGGTTATCTGTGGCGTAAACAACCCCTGGTATACTTTTTATGTATTCAACAACCTCTTTTACATTTATATACCCACCGATATTGATTCCACAATGGCATATGAAGACTCCTACCCTGGGTGGCTGGTTAAAGACAGGCCTTTCGGGGGGATATTCTTTGGCCTTTACCTCCTTACCCCTTGTTTCTTTCAAAAGAGTCATCACTCTGGCAGCTGCTCCACTGGCCTCCGCCACAGTTTCAGGAATATCCTTAGGGGAGGAAAAGGCACCAGCCACATAGATTCCTTCCTTTCCTGTATCAAGAGGAGTAAATAATCCTGTCTTTGCAAATCCATATTTATTTAGTTCTATTCCAAATTTCTTTCTCAATTCCTCAGAATTCTCTGGAGGATTGAATCCCACTGAGAGCACAACGAGATCAAATTTCTCTTTCCTGAGTTTCCCCTCCTCATCCTCGTAGGTTATTACAAGATTCTTCTCTTCATCCTCTTCAAGATGAGAGACCCTGGATCTTATCATGCGAACTCCATAATTATCCCTTGCCCTCTCCATGTATTTGTCAAAATCCTTACCAAAGGTCCTTATATCCATGAAGAAGATGGTGGGCTCTACACCCTCTATATGCTCCGTGGCAATCACGGCCTCCTTCACCGCATACATACAGCACACAGAGGAACAGTAGGGATTAGAACCTTCCTTTACCTCTCTGGAACCAACACATTGGATGAAAGCTATTTTTTGTGGAATCTTTCCGTCAGAGGGGCGCAGAACATGACCCTGGAATGGACCGGATGCAGAGAGCATCCTTTCAAATTCAATACTGGTCACAACATTTGGATATCTTCCGTAACCATACTCTGTTTTTACACTGGGATTAAACTCATCAAAACCCGGTGCAAGGATGATAGCTCCAACATGAAGCTCCCTTATTTCCTCCTTATCTTCATAATTGATAGCCTCTGCGAGACACAAACTGCTACAGAGTCCACATCCTATGCACGCATCTCTATCTATGGTATAGACAAGGGGTACAGATTGCGGATATAGAATATAGATGGCAGATCTCTGCATTAGATTCTCATTGTATATATCTGGAGCCTCCGCCGGACAGTATTTACTGCAGAGACCACAACCGGTACATTTTTCCGGATCCACAAACCTCGGTTTTATCCTGACTTTTACATGAAAATCGCCTGGTTCTCCTTCTATACTTTCTATCTCCGCATTTGTAATGACCTCGATATTGGTATGTCTCCCAGTCTCCACAAGCTTTGGTGATAAGATACAGATAGAGCAGTCATTGGTGGGGAAGGTTTTATCAAGCTGAGACATTGTTCCACCAATCCCGGACTTCTTTTCCACAAGATATACCTTGAAACCACTCTCTGCGAGATCCAGGGATGCCTGGATGCCCCCAATACCCCCACCAAGTACAAGAACAGAACCACTTTTCTCCATCTTCACTCTCCTTTCAGAGCGAATAATGGATTTCTGTCTTTCACCTCTCCCATCTCCACCTTATCCAGTCTCATAAGATCCACGAGCTGTTTTAATATCTCGGATTCAGACTCCCGGAGTTCAGAGGCAATTTCTCTTACTGTTTTTGGCCCACTTTTTAGCACAGCCATAATAAGACTCTTTTTAAGATTATCCTTGATAATGGATTTAACCTGCTCATGAAATTCATAGGGTGCAAGCTTCTCCCCAAAGGCATTACCATCCTTTATGATACTGAATTCCCTACCCACTACCCATCTTACTTTGTCATTTGAAACGGTGAGTAATGCAGCGGTTAATTTCTTTCTCTTTTCATCATCAAGTTTAAGTGGACCAAGCTTTCGTATTTTATCTGTAAACTGATCTACAAGTTTTGCAAATCTCATTCCCTCTGCTGCTGAAACCCAATCAAGATAAAGTCTTTCTTTTTCAAGCCCTGCCATCTCCAGTATCTCCTGGGTTGCCTTTATCTTCTTTTCCGCCTGATAGTTGCCTGTTATGTAATGACAATCTCCAAAATGACATCCCAAAACTATAACACCATCAGCTCCTTTGAGAAAAGCCTTAATTATCCATTTTGGATCCACTCTCCCGGAGCACAATACTCTGATAATCCTTATTTCAGGGGAATACTGGATTCTTGATGTCCCAGCCAGATCGGCCCCGGCGTAAGAACACCAGTTACACATAAAACCAATAATGGATGGTTTCCAGCTTTCATTTGCCATTAAACCTCAACCTCCTTCTTTTCAAGGAGTGCATCTATCATGGCTTCAATTCCCTTATCTGAATAATATTTCATTTCTATAGCACCCTCTGGACAGGATGCTCCGCAGACACCACAGCCCTTACATGCAATTTCAATAACTTCAGCCTTTTTGCCCTTTTCTGTTTTTACCACCCTTATTGCCTTATAGGGACAGTTTATTTCACACAGACTGCAACCAATGCACTTCTCAAGATCGATAACGGGGTGAAGAGGAGTCATTTCGATATAATCCTTGCTTAATAAACCAAGGGCATTGGCAGCAGCATTTCCTGCCTGAGCCACTGAATCTGGTATATCCTTGGGAAACTGAACACACCCTGCAAGATAAACTCCATCAATGGGGGTTTCGGCGGGGCGGAGCTTGGGGTGAGCTTCCATCAAAAACCCATCTTCACTTCGTGAGAGATGGAATTTCTGAGCCAGTTCCACAAGACCCTGTGGCGGCCTCAGACCTGTGGCGAGTACCACCATGTCAACCTCATTCTCTAAAAGAACTCCTGTATCCATGTCTTCGGCAACAAGAATGAGATTGTGGGTTTCAGGGTCCTCTTCAATTTTTCCAGGTTTACCCCTGAGGAATGTTATCCCCTCCTTTCTTCCTCTCTGATAAAATTCTTCAAATCCCTTTCCAGCTGTTCTCATATCAATGTAATAAACGTATACTTCTACATCGGGCTCATGCTCTTTTATCATAAAGGCCTGCTTGGCCGTTATCATACAGCAGACTCTGGAGCAGTATCTTCCGGCACCCTTTTCTCTTTCATTTCTTGAACCAACACACTGAATGAAGGCAATACTTTTAATGGGCTTATTGTCCGAGGGTCTTCTCAATTCCCCTTTTGTGGGACCATCAGCATTGAGTATCCTTTCAAAATCGAGCTGGGTTACCACATTGGGGAATCTCCTGTAACCATATTTTGGCTCCTGAGAGGGATCATATATCTCAAAACCTGTAGCAATGATAACTGCCCCGACATTCAACTCTATTATCTCCTCTTTGTCGTCAAAATTTATGGCATCTCTCTCACATGCTTTGAGACATAAACCACAGACCTCTTTCCCACCCTTTTTCAAAGTCTTAAGTCTTAAGCAATGTTCTTCCTCTATAAGATACGCCGCAGGAACTGCCTGGGGGAGCTGGATATAGATAGCCTTTCTTATGGTCATCCCTCTGTTGAATTCATCCGGTAATTTCACAGGACATTTCTCCGCACAATCTCCGCATGCAACACACTTATCTACATCCACATATCGTGGTTTTTTGCGAACCTTAACCCGAAAATTACCAACCTCACCCTCCACATCAATAACCTCTGCATAGGTAATTAGGTTGATATTAGGATGTTTACCCACCTCCACCATCTTGGGTCCCAGGATGCAGATGCTACAGTCGAGGGTAGGAAATGTCTTGTCAAGCATTGCCATATGTCCGCCTATGGAGGGATCCTTCTCCACAAGGTGAGTTTTGATTCCCGCGTTTGCAAGGAGAAGGGCAGCATTCATACCTGCAACGCCACCACCAATAACAAGTGCTTCCTTCTTTACCTCCTGCCTGATCTTTTCTACAGGTTCATCTCTTACAACCTTACTCACCGAAGCCCTGATTAGATCGAAGGCTTTGAGGGTAGCACTTTCCTTATCACGTTCATGAACCCAGGAACACTGCTCCCTTATATTGGCCATCTCAAAGAGAAATGGATTAAGGCCGGCCTTTTCAAGGACCTTCTGGAAGGTTGGCTCATGCATTCTGGGGGAACAGGATGCCACAACGACTCTATTGAGCTTATGTTCTTTAATATCTTGATAAATCTGTGCCTGTCCTGTCTCGCTGCATGTGTATATATTTTCCCTTACAAAAACCACATGGGGGAGTTTTCGAACCCATTCTGCAACTTTTTTCACATCAACAACTGCAGCGATATTAAGCCCACAATGACAGATAAAAACTCCCACTCTCTTTTCTTCTGAATCAGCCCCCATTATCCTCCTCCAGCTTTAAAGCTTTAATATAATCATCTACCTCAACTCCGGGGGTTTGAATCTTTTCTTTTTCATAAACCTTAATTATATGTTCCTTCACCTCTCCTTTGTCTCTCTTTTTCCCTTGAAGTTCGTTTTCGAGCTCTAAAATTCCCTTTTTAGGGAACATTGAGAAGTCCCCGGTAATGGATACAGCTTCCATGATTTCATTTCTTACCTCTTCCATGGCTCTTATCAGACCGCCCTGAGCTTTATGCATCCCATATATAAGCTCTACACCTTCCCTGATTTTGACCTTGTCGGGTAGTCTCATGGTCCTTTTGAAAAGAAAGGAGAGTGAAAGCATATATCTGCGCAGATTATTCATTTTTTCCCTCAACTCATCTGTAATGACTCCCCTCTCAAACTTTCCAAATATCTTCTCAAATTTTTCAACAAGAATTTTTCTAACCTCTTCTCTGGAAGGGTATATTCCAAGTTCCCTTTTTACTGTGGTGAGATTTTCCTGCATAGTTTTATAAATTTTATCCCTGAATTTCTCCTCCGGGACTTTCAGGGCTCGAACCATAGTTTTATAGTCGAAATCCAGTATAATGCTTCCAACAAAAACAACACATGGTCCAATATCTGCACTACCCTCCCCTGCTATTTTCTTGCCCGTGGAGGTTATAAGATCATTGACTGGCCTAAAACTAACCCTTATGCCAAGCTCATTATAAGTCTCAATGGGAGCCCGCGAATATTCCTCATACATTTTCTGGATATCAAGAATTGCCTTTGGATTATCCCTTCGAACCACAACCTGGTAGAATATCTGATGATAATCTAAATAGACTGCACCACCTCCCACCTCTCTGCGAAAGACCGGTAGTCCTTTCTCCTTACAAAAATCCATATCTACTTCCAGAAGAGGATTCTGGAAGTATCCCACACTTATAAAAGGCTTGTCGGGGGATACCAGTATAAGCGCTTCGATCCCTTCTCTGGCGAGTGTATGGAAAAGAATCATGGAATCGATGGATTCGAGGGCATCGAATTCAAATAGGTACATTTTGTCCTCCTTGCATTAATGCAAAATTTATTATAAAGGTTTTTTGAGAAATTAGTCAATGAGAATTAGTCAATATAGAAGTCCACCAGAAGGAATAGATCTTTCAGAAAACTTGACATTTTTACCAAAAATACTTATATTTTTAAGGTGAACAAGGGGGGTATAATGAAAGTTAGAAAAAAGAACGGTTTCACCCTGGTAGAACTATCAATAGTTTTAATTATAATCGGTCTAATCATTGTGGCTATTTTGCGGGGTCAAACCTTGATAGAAAATGCAAAAATTACACGACAGATCAGAGACTTCCAGAATATTAGTGCAGCCTATTATGCTTACTACGATCGATATGGATTTTATCCAGGCGATGATTCCACAGCATCGTCAAGATGGCCAGGAGAAATAGATGGGAATGGTAACGGTCTTGTCGAATCGGGAGAAGCTCCCAATGTTTGGAGTCATCTAATGAGAGGAGGCTTCGTTCAAGGTCCAAAAAGAGGACCTTATGGAGGATATTTATTCGGAAACATGAATTTTGGTGATGATTTTGGTGTAGGGAATTATGTAGCAGCTACATCTATCCCCGGCCCGGTTGGGGAGAGAATTGACAGAAAAAATGATGACGGTATATATAACCGGGGGCTGATTCAGGCATCAGCGTCCTATACACAGGATACTGTAACATTATACTGGAAACTTTGACGAGATAAAAAAGTAAGGAGGTATACTATGGGTGAAAATAGAAAAGGCTTCACACTCCTGGAACTGGCAATAGTCCTCGTAGTCATTGGGTTGCTCATTGGTCTTGTTGTCAGAGGTGTTGTTCTGACAAGAGGCGCGAAGGTTAAAAGAGTAGCAAGCGATCTGAGGTCCATCCATACCGGTGTAATGATTTATTATGAGAGAAATGGTGCATATCCTGGTGATACAGACAGCGATGGCCTAATAGACGATAGTACTGCTGCATGGAATGCCCTCTCCTCGCAGAATATTGCTTATCAGAAGCAGAATCCCTTTGGAGGGGCCTACACTCTGTTCAATGATGGAACCCATAACACCATCAGTTTCACTGTAGATAATGCCACAACCGCTCAGGAGGTAGATAACATCATTGATGATGGAGACACAAGCACAGGTGCACTTACCTTTACTGGCACAACCGGTACATACATAATGGATTAATTGAATGTGCCGGGGGCAGAGCCCCCGGCAGACCACCATGCGTTTCTTATCTGTAGTTTATAAACGGCGACAAATTGTATTATATTATTTTATAGATGGAATTCTGGAAAAGATTATCCCTGTGGAAAAAGAGGGCTTTCCTTCGCCCTTGATTAAGCCTATTCTCGAGGATTCAGATTATATCGGTGTAATAGTGGATATACCGGAAAACACATACATTGGCTTTCTTGAGTATCCCAGCCTTGAAGAAAAAATTATCAAAAATGGTATCAAATTTGACCTGGAGAGGGAACTCGGAGAAAAACCCAGATTTACATTCACTATCTTCGATGTATTTGAGGCCGAAGGAGCCACCAAAACAAAGGTTTTTGTGGTGGCCATCAATAATAAAACTTTCCAAGAGATAATAGAGGCATTTAAACAATACAAGGATAAAATAGTTCTCATCACCCCATATTCTGCATTACTCTCTACTGCTGTCCCTACAGACAGTGTTACCCTGCTTGAGATTTATGAAGATGGAACTCGTATTACCTTTTTTGATAAAAGGGTAGCACTGGTAGCTAGAAACATAATTATACCCAAAGGTGATGAAGGTCGCGAGGATTTTTTGCTTAAGCTAAGGGAAGAAATAGATAGATCTGTTTATTATTTAAAACAAAACTATTCGAGAGATTTTGAAATCAACAAAATTTTATTGTTCACAGAAACACAGGAATTACGAGAAAGAGTGCAGAGTCTTTCACTTCCTTATGCCGTGGAACCTTTACTCCTTGAGGATTACAGAGGAGGTGAAATTGCTCCATATTTCGCCTCCAGTTTAAACCTTAAGCTTTTCCCCTATAATTTTCTCCCACCTGTGGTAAGCCTGAAAGAGGTATTTCCTGTACTCACAGGCAGTCTGCTGGCTTTGATTATTCTGACCCTGACACTCTTTGGTATCTCTTACAATAAAATCAAGAATACAGAGAGAACATGGCTCAATAGCATAAGGGGTTTGCAAACACGGATCGTAAACAGACGCAGTGTTCTGTATAAAAATATAGAGTATTACGTGTTCCAGGAGACTTATTTATCAAATCCCGCTACCTCCATATTTTTGCGAGAGTTATCTGCCGCGCTTATACCGAGCAGTAAAGTTAAATCCCTGAAAATCAAGAGGTCAAAAACAGATTACTCTTTTAACATGGAACTTGCATACGAAAATGCAACTGATTTTGAAAAACTGGAATTTACAAGAACCATTACCCAGGCCCTTGAAAAATCCCCTATTGTGGAGAAAACGTGGTATGAGATAAAGAAAAAGGGCGATACGAAGGTTTATTTGATCCATGGTGTTATACCTACCAGAAAAAAACTTCTAAAGCTATGAAGATAATATATACAATTATAGCACTTTTTATAATTTTTGTAGCTTCTTTGGTTTTTGGCATTATTGTGATTCAGAAAGAAGAGAAAAAAATTTTTCAGCTGGAAAAAGCTTACGTTCGCACACTGCGGGAGTATTCATCATATGAAAGTGCGGTTAAATCCATTTATATAAAAAATAGCAGGAAATTAAGCACACTACCCCTTGAAGGAATGAACGATAGGGAAAAAAAATTTTTTATTGAAGACTTTTTTAAGAGATTTTTGACAAAACAATCTTTAAACGGGGAGGTAGTGGTATCCAAAACAGACCATAGTTTTCTATCTACTCCCATAAGGACAGATCACATAAATTACTGGGAGTTAACTTTTGAAATTACCACATACCGTAATATTGCTTCCCTTATATCGTTTTTAGAAGGACTTGAAAATTTTCCATTGGTGCTTGAAGCTATGGATATAGGTTTTGGAGGGGGAAGGAAAAAAGCTTTTATTGAATTAAAATATATATTGGTGGAAATGAAAGGAGCTTGATATGAAAAGTAGAAAATTACTTTATGTTCTTGTGATTATTGCAGCTTTGATAGCTGTTATTCTCATCTTAACTCTTTTCATTCCAGTTCTCCGAAGGCCTGCTCCTCCTCTCACAATGACGCCTCAACAGGAAATAAAGAAGGGAGAAGAACTACCTGAAAAAACTCAATTCCTCTTTGAAAAAAAAGAGAATTTTGTAGACCCATTTACATCAACCTCTTATCAAAACTGGAAAATGAGAGAAGAACTTGAACAGAAGGCGAATGAAATTGAACTCCTGAAGCTGGAACTGGAACGGACCAAGCTCATTAAAGAATTAAGGGAATTGAGGGGGGAAAAGGCAAGCGGAATTTATCACAGCGGTAAATCTAAGGATATACCGGTTCTTCTCGCAACCTCACTCTCCGAAAATACTAAAAGAGCCCTGCTTCTAATAAGAGGCGAAAAAAGATGGGTAAAGGAAGGCGGAAGTCTTGAGGGATATCGGGTAATGAAAATAGTGAAAGGGAAGGCTATCCTGAAGACACCGCAGGGCAAGATAGTGGAGCTCAAAGTAGGAGGAGGAAAATGAAGAGGTTCTTTATAATATTGATTTTAATTCTTTTCTCAATCCAATGTGCCCACAGGAAAACTGTAAAAACACCTAAAAAATCTCTGGAGCAGATGATAAAGGAAAGAGAACCCGAGATACCCGAGGTTAAGCTCGAGCCAGAGGTGGAAAAGATTCCTTTGGAGATGAAAATAACCCTGATTGCGAAGAATATAACCCTTGGGTCTCTTTTGAACCTTATTTCAATGGAGACTGGATACAACACTATATACGATCCCGGTATTGATACATCAAAGACTATAAGTGTAGATTTTCATGATGTTTCCCTGAAAGACGCCCTTGACAAAATTACAGATCAGGTTGGTCTTGTTTACAAAATTCATAAAAATATTCTGGAAATAAAAGCCTATGATACCTGGACCTTTGAACTGGAATCTGTCCCCACTTCATCCAAGCCCACCATATCTGTAGGTGGAAACGTCATTCCGGAAGCAGAAGGCCTGTTTGGAAGTTATATGATTAAAACACAGGCCTCAGGAGGAGAATCGGATTTTTACAAGGAATTAGAGGAAAACATTAAATCTCTGCTTACCAAAGGGGGGCAATACTCTCTGAACGCCAATACTGGGATACTCATGGTTTCTGACAGCGCCAAAGCATTGAGGAGAATTAAAAATTTTGTAGAAAAGATAAAAAATGCCAAAAAAAGACAGGTACATGTTGAAGTAAAAATTATAGAAGTTACACTGGACAAGAGCCGGCAACATGGTATTGACTGGAGTTTTATAGATCATTTCACCGTAAATAATGAGAGATATTCATTGAATCTTAGCCAGAGACTCTCTTTGTCACAATTCGTTTTTGATGTCAGCCTAACAGGGAATAGATTCAATGCTCTTTTAAACTTTCTCGCAACCCAAGGTAAAATTCACATCCTTTCCAAGCCCTCCCTCAGGTTAGTGAATGGAGAAACAGCTTTACTCACTGTGGGTAGAGTCCTGGCCTACTGGGAACTCACAGCCCAGGCAGGTGGGGTAGAAGCAGGTACTCCTGTGGTTTATCCGGTAAAAAGGTCTGTCCTTAAAGGTGTACTGCTGGGGCTTACTCCCCTTATTACAGGGGATAGCACTATAACTCTGGAGATTATACCCATTATTTCAGATATAAACAAGTGGGAACAGTATGAGTGGAACAATCAGCAACTTACAGCTCCAGATGTGGATATAAAAGAGGCCCAGACAACCCTAAGAATCAAGAGCGGAGAAACAGTTATTATAGGAGGGCTCATTACCCAGAAAGAGATTATCAACGAGAGAAAAATTCCTCTTCTGGGAGATATTCCCATACTCGGAAATCTTTTTAAAACTACCGAAAAGACCTTAGAGAAAAGTGAACTTGTTATCCTGATCACCCCTACTCTATTATGAAGGGCACCGGTTTAAAGAGTATTCACCAAGCTTACATGGACTTTTTCGGATTGAAAAAGAGACCCTTTGCTATTACCCCTGACCCAGAGTTTTACTTCGAGTCCTCATCCCATAAGAAGGCTCTTGTACACATGGAATATACTATAACTGAGAAGATGGGGTTCGCAATGGTTACAGGAGAAGTTGGGACAGGAAAAACACTCATAGCAAGGATCTTTATGGAAAAAATGAGACCAAAAATTAATTCAGCCTTGATATTGCACCCCATACTCACAGAGAGAGAACTCCTCTATTCCATAGTACAGGATCTGGGGCTCAGGATGGAGAAAAAGAGACCCACCAAGAAAGAACTCCTGGATAAGATTTCCTCATTTATTCTAAGTTCTGCTGAAAATGGTAAAAGAACTGTAATTATAATCGATGAAGCACAGGACCTTAAACCAAACATCCTGGAAAGCCTACGTCTTATTTCCAACCTTGAAACCGGAAAGGAAAAACTCCTGGATATTATCCTCCTGGGCCAGCCGGAACTGGAAAAGAAACTTAGTCGTTATACCCTGAGACAGCTGAACCAGAGGATACTGGTGAGAACACATTTAAATCCTTTACAGGAAGAAGAGATAGAGGCTTACTTAGATATGAGAATCCAGAAGTCTGGTGGAGAAAAATTTTATGACAGTTCTATAATCCCCTTGGTTTATCGGTATTCTAAGGGAATACCCAGGCTCATTAACGCCATTATGGAGCGGGCTCTGATTGCTGCTTTCGTTGATGATAGCAAAATTCTCATAAAAAGGCACCTCAAGCTGGCTCATGCAAGCTTACTTGGAGAATAAAAATGAGTTTAATTGAGGAGGCACTCAGAAAAATAGAGGAGCAACATAAAAGGACTCAGGTGGGTGCATCAAAGGAGAAAATTCGAAAGAAAAATAAGGGAAAATTTCTCATCTGGCCCATTATTTCCTTTCTGACCATGAGTATTTTACTTTATTTTTACTTAACCAGCAGTCCCTCTGGAAGAGAAAATTATATGCCCAGGGTTGAATCCAGTGATAAAAAAGAAATGAATAGCGTTGAGCCCACTACCATGAAAAATACCGAACCTTCCAAAAATGTTTTAAATATCGTCTCACCTCCCAAAACAGTAAACACACCCTCTGGGGTTTTCGAACCTGCTGAAGTAAGGGAAAGTATCGTTATGCAATATAAAAGGGCTCTTTTAAACCATGACCTTATGGGTGCCTATCGTATAGCATTACAGAGTATAGATTCCATAAAGAGTGTAGATTTAATACCCCTATTAGATGAACTCAAGAAAATTGATGCAGAAAAAGAGATCATTGAGTTAACTTCTTTGCTTGAAGACAGGAGGAAGATGTCACCTGGAATTTATATAATCATGGGGAAGATGTATGAGGAAAAGGGAGAAATCTATAAAGCCTTAGAAGAGTACAAAAAATACTCATGGGCTGGAGGGAATGAACCCCGTATTTATGCTAAAATAGGCTCTCTCTATGATAAACTTGGTGAAGAGGAAAATGCTATCAAGTTTTATAGAGAATATCTAAAAAGGGCAGATGATTTAAAATTAAAAGAAGCAGTGAGAAGGAGGTTAGTTTATCTTGAAAGTCAGTGAGAAGAAAAAACTGGGTGAGATTTTACTTGAGCTAGGGGTAATATCAGAAGAGGAACTTAGGATTGCATTAAAAGAGCAGAGTCGCACCGGGGAAAAACTGGGTGAAGTGATAAGAAGACTGGGCTTTGCCACAGAAGAGGAGATACATATGGCAATAGCTCAGCAGGCCGGGACTCGATTCGTAGATCTCCGTGATATTATAATAAATCCAGATGCACTTACTCTCGTTCCTGAGGATGTATCCAAGGAATTTAAATTGGTCCCCATCAAGATAGATGATAACACAATCACAATAGTTATATCAAACCCCTTCAATTTCAAAGCCATTGATACCATAAGGGAGATAACAGGTAGAGAGGTTATAGTATATACATCCAAGGAAGATGATATAGTAAAGGCACTGGAAAATGTCTACGGGTTTGCAGTCTCCATTGAAGAAGAAATCGAAAACAACATCAAGGAAGCTTTGAGAACTGTGACACCTGGAGCAGAATCGCAGCCTGTAGCTTCTCTCGTGAATAACTTTGTACTTAAAGCCCTGCTGTTAGATGCTACAGATATACATATTGAACCTTCTGAGAAGGTTACCAGAATCAGATACAGAATCGATGGGGTACTCCATAATATCTTCACCCTTCCTAAGAGATTACACCCGTCACTTGTCACCAGAATAAAAATTATATCCAATCTGGATATTGGGGAACAGAGAATTCCCCAAGATGGTTCTTTCTCGCTTCCTTTTGGTATAAAAATGATCAATATCAGAGTATCAACCTATCCAACACCCCACGGAGAGAGCATTGTTCTCAGGATACTGGAAAGAGTAAATATCTTGTTGGGCTTAGAAAAACTGGGATTCTCCGAAAAGAATCTTCAGATACTGAGGAGAATAATAAGAAAACCTTATGGTATAATTGTGGCATGTGGGCCAACAGGTTCCGGGAAAACCACAACCCTCTACTCCATCCTTATGGAACTAAATTCCTTAGAGAGAAACATAATGACCATAGAGGATCCCATAGAGTACCGTCTACCGCTTATAAAACAGGCACAGATAAATGAAAGGGCCGATTTTACATTCTCCAAAGCTCTTAGAAGTATATTAAGGCACGACCCGGACATCATAATGGTGGGGGAGATGAGGGACAAAGATACTGCAACTCTTGCCTTTCAGGCTGCCCTTACAGGACATCTTGTCCTGACCACCTTACATGCAAACAATGCGGCTCAGGCAATCCCGAGACTGAGAAACCTGGGAGTTGATCCCTATTTGATTTCGGTTGGTCTCATAGGAGTGATTTCTCAGCGTCTAGTAAGGAAGGTCTGCGACTCATGTAAAAGAGAACGAACAATTACAAAAGAGGATGTAGCGAGACTTATGTTACCTGAAGAACTTATAGGTTTCAAAACATATAATGGTGCAGGATGTGAGAAATGTTTTTATACTGGCTACAGGGGAAGAACAGGAATTTTTGAAATACTTGAAATTACACCAGCTGCTCAAGATCTCATATTGAAAGAAGCTCCACCAGGTGTCATAGAAAAAGCTGCCGGTTATAAGAGCATGTTCCAGGATGGTATAGAAAAGGTAAAGGCAGGAATTACAACACCTGAAGAGGTTCTAAGAGTCACAGGATAATATGGACTTCATTTATGTAGCACTGGCAAAAAATGGAGAATTGAAAAAAGGGGTATTACGTGCTGAAAATAAAAGCGAAGCTCAAGCTGTTCTGGAGTCCCTTGGTTTAAAACCTGTTAAAATTAAAAAAAGAATTAAAATCCTGCTCCTTGGCCAGAGGGAGAAGGTAAAGAGAAAAGAGCTGATATTGTTTACCATGCAGCTTCATTCCGTTATCACCTCAGGTATACCTCTCACCACAGGACTGGATAGTATCAAAGAAGAGATGGGGAATAAATATTTCAGGAAGGTTATAGATGAAATTAAACTCTCTCTTCTCGAAGGCAAAACTCTCTATGAAGCCTTCAGCTTTCATAAAAAAGTATTCCCGATGGTTTACCTGGGGGCGCTGAAGGTAGGAGAAGAAAGTGGAACTTTACCCAAAACTCTTGAGAGACTGATTCAGTTTCTCACAAAACAGGAAGAGTTCATCTCCCAGGTAACCCATGCTCTTATCTATCCTGCTTTTGCCATCACCACCATCGTTTTTGCAGCTATCTTTTACATTGTGTACGTGTTACCCAAGGTACTAGAACTGGTCATGAGTCTGAACGTGAAGCTTCCTTTTATAACTATATTACTCATAAATTTTGTAAAATTCTTAAAGACTTATGGAATTGCCTTTCTCTGCATCGCTGTGGCAGTGCTATTCATATTATTTCTGATGAGGAAAAGTTCTAGATACAGAATTATTTTTGATAAGATAGTGCTTAAAACACCACTTGTTTCCAGAATACTTGGAAGATCACTCTATGCACAGTTTTCAACTTTTCTAGCCATCATGCTGGAGGCAGGAGTAGACCTATCCACTTCCCTCGCACTCCTCTTGGAAACCATGTCTAATACTGTTTTTAAAAAGAAAATACATCAAATCAAAGAACTTGTGGAAGGTGGAACTTCCCTTGGAGGAGCCTTCAGACTCCTTTACTTTCCACCACTCTTTGTATCCATGGTGGAGGTGGGAGAGGAAACTGGAAGATTACCTGCACAATTACACAATCTCGGTAATTACTATGAAAGAGAACTCGAAAATATGGTAAGAAGACTTCAGGCAACCATAGAACCTGTATTGATCATTACCATAGGAGTTTTTGCTGCTTTTATTTTTGTCTCCATTCTCCTTCCCATCTACCAGACAATATCAACTCTAAGGTGAAACACAGGTATCAGCTGAAATGGAAACCCCATTCCAGATCACACATACATCACAATCATTACCCTGGTTTATCGATGAGAGGGAGAATTTGGACAGTTCAGCTATGCCCCAGCTACAAAGAATAAAAGAATTGAATATGTAAATTTCATCACCTGATGGAATATCTGTGAAAGTAGAAGTTCTATTCCTCCTTATTTGTGTACAATTTATGGTGGTGGAGGGCACAGATTTTACCCATATATTTGCACTGGAACTATTTGTTAATACAAGTGTAAATCTGGTGCAGGTTGTCCCACCTCCTCCTGCACCAGTTGCAGTAAGTTCAAGCTCTGAAATATATACTAAAATATCATCGAAATCACCGCTCCCCTGAGATTGGAATCTACCATCTGAAGGGCTGGCATTTTCACCATCAAATTTTCCATTTACCCCAGCAGAGACAAGAACGGCTCCAATTGACCCTATGGAAGTTCCATCAACATATATTGAATCTGAAGGATTTCCTCTATCTGCATAATATAAAAAAGGAATTCCTCTGATGGGATCCCTCGTGTATTTCTGTGGTATCTGTAGAGCCTGATAGGGGACGCTGTAGCCAGAACCTGCAGCCGGGAGAGAATCGTTTACAGTATAATAAGTAATTATCAGGTCCTTCATATCTTTCAATTCTTCTTCCGTCTGAGCAATCTTTTTTTGCTGGAAAGTTGTAAATACAAGAGGTAATGCCACGGCAATAACAATGCCCACTAGAATTAAAACAATAGCAAGTTCTATTAGTGTGAAGCCTCTTCGCATCTCACCCCCTATATTCTCAAAACACTATTGCCCGCAAACCTTCTGTACCGACCTGTGCTTATGTCACCGTCATCAATCTTTTGGTCTATAAGAGAGTCTACATCTGGAGGGATATTGGTGGTAATAATATAGTTTCCACTATCTGAGAGATAATTCTGCCAAAGAATACTAAACCCCCCACCGTAAGGGTTTGTCTTTTTTACTGTGAATCCCTTTGATTCAAGTTCAGTAATACCGTCACTTTCAATCTTACCATCACCGTCTAAATCTCCTGGATAGTTACGGTACAAATTGAAATATGCTTCAGTGGAGTTGTAATTTATTTGAAAAGATGACACCGTTGCATCAATTTTTGCAGATTTTCTAAGTACTGCTCCCCGAATCACCACAGCCAGAATTAAGCCTATGATGATCAAAACTATACTCAATTCCAAAAGAGTAAAACCTCTTTTTTGCATAATTTAAATATAAGCTCTTCAATTAATTATGTCAACACTACTTTTCCCATACCAATATGTTTATACTCCATTTGATACTTTTTTCTTTTCTCTTTATAATAATCCCCATGAATAAGAAGAAAGTCCTTGTTACAAGTGCATTACCATATGCCAATGGGCCTTTGCATATAGGTCATATAGCCGGTGCATATCTCCCGGCGGATATTTATACCAGGTATAAACGATTGAAGGGGGATTATGTGATCCATATCTGCGGGACAGATGAACACGGTGTAGCAATTACTATAAGAGCAGATAAGGAAGGTAAGCCCCCTAAAGAAATCGTGGATTACTACCACGAGAATATCAAGGAGAGTTTCAAGGGGCTGGGAATTGAATTTGACAATTTCTCAAGAACTTCTTTACCACTTCATCATAAAAATTCCCAGGAATTCTTTCTTAAACTTTACGAAAAAGGTTTTATCTACAAGAAGGATATAGAACAATACTACTGTGAAAACTGTAAAAGATTTCTTCCTGACAGATATGTTGAGGGAACATGTCCATACTGTGGCTATGAAAAGGCAAGAGGGGACCAGTGTGAAAAATGTGGAAGATGGCTTGAACCTAAAGAGCTTGTCAATCCCCGCTGTTCAATATGCGGTTCCACACCTGTACTTAAAAAATCCTTTCATTATTACTTCAAACTGAAATCCTTCGAAAAATCCTTGTTAGAATGGCTTCTCTCTAAAGATAACTGGAAGGAAAATGTGAAAAATACTGCAGTTTCATGGGTGAGAGAGGGGCTCCAGGACAGGGCAATCACCAGAGATCTGGAATGGGGAGTTCCAGTTCCTTTGAAAGAAGCTGCAGGAAAGGTACTCTATGTTTGGTTTGATGCACCCATAGGTTATATTACCTCAACAATGGAATGGGCTCAGAGAACCGGGAAACCCGAAGAATGGAAGGAATTCTGGATGAATTCCCAGGCAGAACTTATACACTTTATAGGCAAGGACAACATTATTTTTCATACAATTGTATGGCCGGCAATGCTCATGGGGCATGGTGATTTTATCCTCCCTACAAATATACCAGCCAACGAATTCTTGAATCTCATGGGTGCAAAGCTTTCCACTTCCAGGGGATGGGCCATTTGGATCCCTGATCTATTAAAATCCTTCCCCCCAGATTATATAAGATTTGGCCTCGCTTCTGTAATGCCTGAAACAAAAGACTCAGATTTCACCTTCGATGATTTCAGAACCAAGGTTAATTCTGAGCTTGTGAATAACTTAGGAAATTTCGTTAACAGAACCTTGAGTTTCATCAAAAAATACATGGGTGGAAGGATAGAAAAGGACATAAATGGCTTCAAGGATGAAGACCTTAAATTCATTAAAGAACTGGAAGAGGCTCCGCCACGAATCGGAGGATATCTTGAAAAATTTGAATTTAAAAAAGCCCTTAAGGAAATTCTTGCACTTTCAGCCCGTGGTAATCAATACTTTGATTACAAAGAGCCCTGGGGCACAAGGAAAAAAGACCCAGAGGAAACCAAGAGAACTCTTTATCTCTGTACTTCTCTTATAAGGTCTTTAAGTATCCTCATAGATCCCTATCTCCCGTTTTCTGCCAGAGAGATTAGAAAAATGCTGAACCTTGAAAAAGCCCTTAGCTGGGATGAAGCATCAAACTGGAGATGGGATAGGGATATCGAACCTGGGGAAGTCAAGATCCTATATAAAAAGATTGAAGAAGAACCTATAGAAATAGAGAAGGAATTGAAAGGAGAAAAAAAGATGGAGACTATAAGCTTCAAAGAATTCCAAAAGTGTATAATAAAAATTGGAAAAATTGCAGAGGCATCGGAAGTCGAGGGGACTGCCAAATTACTAAAGCTCATCGTTGATATTGGAAACAAAAAAGTAACTCTGGTAGCAGGCATTAAAGATGTATATAAACCAGAGGATATCGTGGGTAAGGAAGTTCCTGTGCTCGTAAATCTCGAACCAAGAAAAATCAGAGGAATACTTTCTGAGGGTATGATCCTTGCCGCAGACCTTAATGGGAAACCTGTGCTGCTTCATCCAGATAGAGAAGTACCACCAGGTTCAATAGTGAGATAATATGTATAAAAATCTGGCAGCAGTTCTAATATCTCTTTTCTTATTATCCTGTACCGGAAGAGATATCAGATTCAGGCTTGAAAATTATATTAAAGAGAAAAAATACAGAGCAGCGGAAAATTTCATCATGGAAAAGGAGGCTCAAGGAGATACGTCTAAAATTCTCGAAATATATCTGGGCAAGATTTATACCTATACCAGAAAATATAAAAAGGCAGGTGATGTATTATTCTCCATAGAGGGAAGGTTACAATCTCCTGAGAAAGAGCTCTATATTAATACACTTCTTGAATTTGGAGATAGCACATATAATATTGGCTATAAATATATGGCGGAGAGAGCTTATGCCACCATATTCCGAATAGACTCCTTATTTAACCTCGGGTGGAGATTCAGATTTCTGGCCAAACACTCCCTGAGTAGAGATGACCATGAACAGGCTTATGCATATTTCAGAGCTTACCTTCAAAACGACGGAAGTATAGACTCTGTATTTACTAACTATTTCAGGACCCTTTATGCCCTGGGCAAATGGAAAGAAATTGTGACACTGAAAAACAGATTGAAAAATGTCAAAAGGAAAGCAGATCTTGACTGGATCTATGGTGAATCCCTGTTCAATCTTGCGGAAACTTTCTATGAAAGCGGTATTGAAGACTCTGCTCTCGAATACCTGAATGAATTCGTAGATTACGGTACACCCCGGATACTGCTTGACGATGCCTATTTAATGAGGGCTGAGATTCTGGAGTACAGTGGAGATACTGCCCAGGCATTGGAGTCCTATTACAGAGTTCTACTCTATGCTCCTAAGCGCACCCGAACAGCCAAGAAAGCCCGCGAAAGGATAAATGAACTGGAAAAATAATCTCTTTTTTATCCTGCTTGCCCTCATTTTTTTATCGCTTCAATGTGCAAGAAGAAGGGCGGTGAGGATCCCAGAGGTTGAAAAATTCGAGCTTCCCCCTGTTATACAGAGACCATGGGGGATAAGAATCAGAGTAGGATTGGGCGAATTCAAAAAAATGCAGATCCAATCCATTGATAGCTTCTGGATCTATGGTAAAAAAGGTAACCTGATTTGGAGTGGTCTTGGAGATAAGCTTTCATTTAACATAAAGGAAGCTAGAAAGGCCTCCTATCTTTATTATGCATTCCTGGGTGAATATCCAACATACAGCGAAGCCCTCCAGGCAGGCTCAAGCTGGGAAGATAGGGGTTACAGAACGAGAGTTACAGAAAAGGGTAAGATTTTTAAAATTCAAGGAAGGATTATTGATACGAGAAGCTATTATCTTCTGGAAGGACCCTACTTTGACACAGAATCCCTTAATAAAGAATCACCTCTTGAAAGAAAGGGCACTTATCGGGAGCTTCGTATCCCCCCATCTGGACTGATAGAACTTAAAATTAATGACAGAAAATTCCAATTGAAAGATTTCTTAAGGATTGACTCCAAAAGGCCCCTTATTATTAAAAATTTTGTTTCTCCAAATCACTATACGGGGAACATTACTCAGAGAAATCTCATACTCCCTCCTGTCATTGAAATCCGAACTTCTAACAATGGAAATCTACTTTTAATCGATGAACTTGATCTTGAACTTTATGTTGAGGGCGTTCTAAAGGGAGAAATGCCGGTCTCTTTTCCCCTGGAGGCTCTGAAAGCTCAAGCAATAGCTGCGCGTACCCATGCCCTTGCCACCTGCGGTAAAAAACTTTCTCTATCCAGCGAACCATATGACCTGACAGCGGATATATTCTCCCAGGCCTTTATGGGATATAACCCCGACAAAAAAATTAAAAAGGCAGTGCAAGAAACTGAGGGTATAATTCTATTTTACAACAGTAAACCAGCAAGGATATTCTTCCACTCTGTATGTGGTGGAATAACAGCCTCATCAGAAGAGATATGGGGAGAAAAATTTCCTTACTTAAAGAATATCCTAGACAGGGGGGTAAAAAGTGTAGTGATGTCGCTGGGAACGGAGGAGGCAGTCCGCAAGTTCATCAATATGAAGCCTGACATGAATTGCAATGTCTCGGGCATTGAGAATTATTCTCTTAAATATTATTCCAAATATTTCCGGTGGAAGAGAATCATCTCGGCAAGCAAACTTAGAGAAAGTATAAAACAGGAAATAGGAGAAGATCCAGGCTATATTTTAGATATGAAGGTGCTAAGGAGAGGAAAATCCGGAAGAGCACTTACAGTACTCGTCAAGGGAACCAAAAGGAGTATATTCATAGAGGGGGATTTCAGAATCAGAAAAGCTCTGGGGGATAGACCTCTTCCTTCTTCCCTTTTTTACATTTTACACAGGAGAAACCAGTTTATTATAAAAGGAGCAGGTTTTGGACACGGTGTGGGCATGTGCCAAGTAGGAGCGGCTTGCCTGGCCATACAGGGCAAAACATACAGGAAAATTCTTGAACATTATTTTCCGGGTACCTACCTTGAAAAGATTTATTGAATACGTTAGATACCAGTCCATAAATGGGGGCATACTGGCATCTTCTACTTACAAACCCTATAAAAAGGTATGGCTCCGGGATCACACCTTCGCCAGTATATCCCTCCTCTTTAATGGGTATGATATCACTCCTCAGATCAAGTGGCTTTCCACCTTGCTTAAGATTGAATCTTCTAAAGTCAGGATACTTCTAGAGATGGATAAAAACCACTCTGACATATTAAATCAAAATCTTCATCTCAGGGCGAGATATACTCCCCATTTTCAGATAATAAATGAACTCTGGAGTGAGAGGCAGTATGATGGGGTTGCTCTGAGTCTGGCACTAATCGCCCTTTACAAAAAGTATACCTGTGAGTTTCCAGTGGAAAGAAAACTTCTTGACCTTTTTGTAGACTATCTTATCAAATTCCACGATACCCCCTGCGCAGATCAATGGGAGATGCACGAAAATTTTATCCATGCCGAGACCCTTGGGAGTATATTCTTTGGATTGAGAAACGTAGTGGAGTTGTATCCCCGTAATTCCAGAAAAAGACTCCAATTAATCAATTTTACAGATTATCTCAGGACTAAAATTCACAGTTTTATAAAAGATGGAGTTCTTTTGAAAATGAAAAGAGAGCTGGACGGGGAAGCCTGTGGTCTGGATTCTTCAGTTCTTCTAAATTTCACTCTATTCGATGTTATTCAGGATCGGGAGATCATCAAAGAAACTCTGGATAAACTTTATGAAAGTCTGAGCCCCGACGGTATGGGATTGAGGAGATTTCTTATCCCCGGTGAAAAGGATGTGTATTTTGGGGGAGGAGTATGGTACATCACAACTTACTGGGCTGCAGAAGCATATTTTAAATTGAATGAAATTAAAAAAGCAAAGAAACTTTTACTATATAGATTGCGTTTTCCATTACCCGAACAAATAATCGATGATACTCTGATATTTGACCCTCAGTGGAAGAAGAAATGGATGGAGATTTCCCGGAAAGAAAATAATGGTATCCCTGGACCAGCAGATCCTTTAACCTGGAGTAATTCTGAATTTGCCAGGATCTTAAATTACACTGTGCTTCTTTAGATTCCTGTGAACTTCTTCCTGTACTTTTATTGCAAGGTTTAACGCCCTGAGGCCATCATCTCCGGTTACAGGTGGAATTTTGTCTTCCAGCACAGATTTCACAAACAATTCAAGCTCCAGTTTAAGTGGTTCTGTGGTAATATCCACCTCAGGGAAAAAGGGAAGTATCACATCATCAAATTTTCTGAACATTTCCACACTTTTATCTAGATAATTGATGGCAATATAGGCATCTTTCTGAAAAAATCTCATTTTTCTCACTTTTTTTACAGAAACCCTGGAAGCAGTTACATTAGCAATGGTACCGTTACTGAATTCAAGACGTGTATTTGCAATATCTATTTTATCTGTAATAACAGGAACACCAACTGCCTCCACTTTCACGGGTAATTCTCCCATAAAATAGAGAATTATATCAAGGTCATGTATCATGAGATCCAGGATTACATCCACATCAATACCCCTGGGATTGAATATTGAAAGGCGGTGCACCTCTGCGAACATAGGCCTGTTGATGTAATCCTTAACAGCAATAAATGCCGGGTTAAAACGCTCCACATGGCCTATCTGGAGTTTGAGACCTTTCATTTTCGCCATATTATTGAGCTCTTCTGCCTCTTTCAATGTTCTGGCCATGGGTTTCTCAAGAAAGAGATGTTTTCCTTCCTCAATTATATGATATCCTACTTCAAAATGTTTCTCTGTGGGAACGACACAGCTCACTGCATCGACGTTTCTAAGCAATTCCTCCAAGGTTTTGAAGGCTCTGGTGGAAAATTTCCGTGAAACTTCTTTCGCTTTATCGTAATCAATATCAAAGACACCCACAAGATCCACAGATTCCAGTTCATTGAAAATCCTGGCATGAATACTCCCCAGATGCCCAACTCCCACTACACCAACCTTTAACTTATCCATTTTCTCCTGCCTTTAACAATATTCCTCTCCGGGAATTATTCATAAATTCAAGGATATATTTAATGTCTTCATTCATGGGTAATTCATTTTTTAACTTTTCAACGGCGTTGCTCAAATTTAATCCCGACCTATATAATATTTTATATGCTTCTTTTATGATTTTTATCCTTTTCCTTGTAAACCCGTTCCTTCTGAGACCTACAAGATTTATGCCCGTAACCCGGGGAGGAACACCCACAACCATCATATAGGGAAGTACATCCTGATTTACTCTGGAAACACCCCCTATTATAGAATACCCTCCTATTCTTACAAATTGATGCACTCCCACAAGGCCTGATACAAAAGCCTTATCGTGAACCTCCACATAACCTGCAAGCTGTGCAGCATTAACAATAATACACTCCGAGCCCAGCTTCACATTATGTGCCAGATGAGCATAGGCCATAATAAAATTATTATCGCCCACCAATGTGTAATTGTTCTCGCCTGTGGCACGATGTATAGTTACATATTCTCGTATAATATTGTTGTTTCCTATCTTTACACCTGAGATTTCTCCCTTAAAACCGATGTCCTGAGGAGGGGCACCTATATAGGCAAAAGAAGCGATTTTATTTCCTTTTCCTATTGTTACATTACCTTCAATTTGAACATGGGATCCAATTTCTGTCCCTTCACCAACCACAATATTTCCTACAAGGACGCTGTAGGGCCCTACTGACACATCTTCCGCAAGCTTAACATCACCTTCAATTATTGCAGTTTTATGTATTTCGGCCATTGCTTTCCACCAGTGTTGCCATCAGTTCGGCTTCTGCTACAATTTTTCCTTCTACCCTGGCCACCCCCTTCATCTTGGCAACCCTGCCTCCAAATCTCAAAAGGGTGAGTTCAAACTCAATCACATCTCCAGGTCGCACAGGTTTTTTGAATCTTGCTTTGTCAATGGCACTAAAATAAAGAAGCTTATTCTCTCTATCTTTAACCTTATACAAGAGCATAAAGCCACCTACCTGGGCCATGGCCTCAATAATCAGTACCCCGGGCATAACAGGATCAGTGGGGAAATGCCCCTGGAAAAATGGCTCATTATAGGTAACATTTTTTATGCCTACGACCCTATCTTCTCCAAGATACTCAATGCGATCCACAAGTAAAAAGGGGAATCTATGGGGCATAATTTTGAGGATATCATGGATGCTGAGCTTTTCGCCACCAAACTGTTCGTCCACAAGTTTAACAAATTCTACATGATGTCTATGCCCTGAACGTTCTGCAACAATCTTTCCTTTAAACCTTTTCCCCAGAAGCGCCATATCTCCAATAAAATCAAGAATCTTATGCCTCACAGGCTCATCGAAAAATCTTAGCCCACCCTCTGCGAGAACACCATCTTTCTTTATCACCACAACGTTAGAAAGTGAACCACCCTTTGCCAATCCCATTTTTCTTACCTTTTCTATTTCCTCCTCAAGAATATAGGTTCTGGCAGGAGCAATCTCTTTCTTATATGATTCAGGAGTAATATTGAATGTAGCATACTGTGATGAAATTACAGGATGATTCTCATATGAGATACCAAAACTTATCTCAAGTGTATCCGAGGGATAAAGAAAAATATTAACTCCATCTTCTCCTCGATATAGGAAGGGCCTCTTGATTTCAACATATTTTCTTCGTGTATCCTGTTCCACTATTCCGGCTTCAATCAAATAATCCACATAGGGCGCCGAGCTCCCATCAAATGCAGGAAATTCATTCCCTTCTACTTCTATCACAATATTATCTATCCCCATACCCCACAAAGCAGAAAGTATGTGCTCCACTGTATGTATTTTCACCTCCCTATATCCTAAAGTTGTTCCGCGGGTAGTAGACAGGACTCTCGAATAATGGGCTTCAATCTTTACATTTTCCGGCTTTTTAACAAAAAGTATTCCAGTATCTACTTCAGCGGGTAGTAGCCTAATCGTGCATTCCTCACCGGTATGGATACCTTTTCCACTGAATTCAATCTTTTTTTGTATTGTTCTCTGCCTCTCCAAGCTTTTCCTCCAGAATTTTTACCCTTTTAAAAAGCTCAGGAAGCTTATCCTGAAGAGCCAAGATCTTTAATAGTTTTCTTCTATCCCGTGCAAAATATCCGCTGAATATACCACCAGGCGGAACAGACTTGGAGACACCGGATTTTGCAAGAATTATGGCACTATCCCCCACTTCTATATGATCACTCACCCCCACCTGTCCCCCCATCATAACCCATTTTCCCACCTTTGTACTGCCTGCAATACCTGTCTGAGCAGCAATCACCGTGTGTTCTCCTAATTCCACATTGTGGGCTACATGAACCTGATCATCCAGCTTGACGCCGCGTCTTATTCTGGTTGTACCGATGGTTGCTCTATCTATAGTACAGTTAGCCCCTATTTCGCAGTCATCCTCTATCTCAATATTACCAATCTGGGGGATTTTTATGTAACCTTTCTCTGTCTTGTAAAATCCAAACCCATCTGCACCGATAACGGACCCGGAATGAATTACAACATTGTCCCAGATTTTGACATCATATCCCACAAAAACAAATGGATGTATGATTACATTTCTCCCTATAGTAACATCTTCATCAATGAATACAAAGGGGAAAATCACACTTCCCTTGCCTATGTGTACTCCCCTGGAAATGTATGTATGAGGGTACACTAGAGCACCTTCTTCAAGCTGTGCCTCAGTATCCAGATATGTTAATATACCAGGAAATTTTCTGGGTTCTCTTTTTCGCTCAAAATGCTTCAAGACAGTAACCAGGGCTTTGTCTTTTTCCTTCACGAGTATCAACGCTCGGCTTCTGAGATTCTGGGGTTTGAAAGTTGAAATAACAACACCTGTTTCGCCTTCTTTATCAAACTTGGGATCGAAAAGAAAAATAGTATCATCTCCCCCTGCTTCTTCTGGAGGTACAGGTTTCTTTATTTCAATTTCGCTATCACCAAAGAATTCGGCATTTAAAATTTCTGCAAGTTCCTTAACTTTCACGGGAATCAAGCTCCTTAATTATTGTAAGAAGTTCCTGGATATCATCAACTTCATAGTCTGCACCGGATACCCTTGTATCGAAGGTATTCCCGTATCTAGCAAAAACAGTAACCATACCTATGGTTTTGGCCCCTATAATGTCCCTTTCAGCCCAGTCACCTATCATGATGGACTCCTCGGGTCTCACATTCAATTTATCTAGGGCAAAGATAAAAGGTTCCGGGTCAGGTTTCCTTTTCCCAGTATCGTCAAAGGTAACAACCACTTCAAAATAGTGATGTAAGCCGGTCTGAGCAAGCCTTGTCCATGCCTGGAGCTTTGGAGCGTCAGAGATTACTGCCAGTCGTTTGCCCATCTTCAAGAGTTCCATAAGGGTATAATGGACATGGGGGTAAAGAACCAGGGCTGCTTCCTTGGCCTTCCTGTATCCTACTATTCCAGCTGCAAGAATCTTATACTCGATCCTTCCAAAGGTCTCACTTAAAAATTTATCGAATACTTTCTGGTCTTCAATACCTTCTCTATCATAAATTTCGTAGATTTTTTTGATAGCTTCTTCTTTTCTCAGGGGCAAACCTGCATCGATCATGGCTTCCACAGCCCCTTCCACGGCCATCTCTTTCATCTTCATAAAATCAACCAAGGTATTGTCAAGATCAAAAACAACTGCTTTAATCATGATAACTCATTATATCCCTGAACAGTAGAATATTCAAATTTTAAGCTTAAGAAGGAAACTTCCTTCACTCCAGTCTATTTTCTTCAGATATGAGCTAAAACCATGGACACTGGCTTGCTGCAGTAGAAAATCCGGTTCTTTAAAAACAATATCATCTCCTACAACAATTTTATAGAATATTCTATGAAGTCGAGTAAAAAGGGTGGGAAGGGTAAAACTAAGAATTGCTGTTCCACCAGGATTCAGTATCCGTTTCAGCTGCTTGTAGAATTCTTCCACCTCAAATAGTATAAACACATGAACACTGACGATACAATCGAATTTTTCGTTAAGGTTAAAAAAATTCTCTCTTAAAAATATAATCTTCCTACTTGGATATCTTTGCTTTGCCTTATAAATTGCTCCAGATGAAGAGTCGATTCCATAGATCATTTTATTACCAAACTTTCTTTTTATATAAGCAGAAAAAGACCCAACTCCACAACCAATTTCAGCTATGGACTCCGCTTCCCTGGGAATCTCATCTATGATGGCCTTCCATACCCTCTTTCGCCATCGGAGAAGAATGGGAAATAGGAAGGCATATTCTCTCATCATGGCGAACCTTTCATAATATCTTCTTCCTAACCCTCTGATAATAAACACACTGAATTATAAAGCTCCTCATCCATTGATAAAAAATGAGAGTTCCTTTATATTAAAACTCATGATGACAAAGGTAGTATATGTAATTCTAACATATTTTGTGGCATCCATACCTTTTGGGTTGATATTCTGTAAATTGTTTAAAGGCGTGGATGTGAGAACAGTGGGAAGCGGCAATATCGGAGCTACCAATGTTTTTCGCGCAGCAGGTCCACTGGCAGCTTTTCTGACAGCACTCTTTGATATCTCAAAATCATTCTTTCCTGTTCTTATTGCCAAAAAATATTTTGCTCTGGATTTTGCATCAGTTGTTGCACTCTCTGCAGTAGTGGGACACTGCTTCAGTATATACCTTAAATTCAAAGGAGGTAAAGGGGTTGCCACCACTCTGGGGGCATTTTTTGCCCTCACATGGAAGGGGGGCATAATCTTCTTCGGAACCTGGCTTTTTGTGGTGTTAATGAGTGGTTTTGTGTCTCTCGCCTCCATAATAGCATCTCTTACACTACCTCTTTACTTTATCCTATATCACTCTTTAACTCCTTCTATATTCGGGCTAATCATAACACTCATCGTAATTGCTAAGCATTCTTCAAATATTAAAAGATTAATAGATAAAGAAGAGCCTAAAATCTTCAAGAGAAAATGAATATAGGCATAATAGGCTCGGGTAGCTGGGGTATAACCATTGGAAGATTATTGTTTTTTAAAGGAAACATTATAAACATTTGGTGCCGAAGACTGGAAAAGGCTGTACAACTTTCTCGAGATAGAGAGGATCCGGAAAGGTTGCCGGGAATAAAGATACCTAAAGGAATCAAATTCACACCAGATTTCAATGACCTCAAAAACTCCCATTACATCATATTCGCCGTTCCATCACATACTTTAAGAGAGGTTGCATCCAGACTGAAGTCACATTTTTACCCGGGTAGAATTATTTCTCTGATTAAAGGCATGGAAGAAAAAACCTTCAAAACTCCTTCTCAGATCCTTGAGGAACTGTTCCCCCTGGCTAAAATAGCAGTACTATCAGGTCCATCAATAGCCCGTGAAGTTGCTCAGGAACTTCCTACTTCTGTGGTATCAGCATCTAAAGATGTATTTTACGCGCAAGAAGTGCAGGAGTTGTTTCACACAGGTTACTTCAGAGTTTATTACTCCCAGGATATAATTGGTGTTGAGCTTGGGGCTGCTTTAAAGAATATTATAGCAATTGCAGCAGGTATTATCGATGGGCTTAATCTGGGTGCCAATGCAAAGGGAGCACTCCTCGTGAGGGGAATAAAAGAGATTATGCGCATTGGAGAAAAATTAGGCGCTAACCCATTAACCTTCTCCGGCCTGTCTGGAACTGGCGACCTTATAACAACGTGTTTCTCAAAATACTCTAGAAACCGCCATGTTGGGGAAGAACTGGCAAAAGGGCGAAAGATTCAAGATATTCTTGAAGAAATGAAAATGGTAGCAGAGGGAGTAAGAACAACATTTATAGTTTATGAGCTCTCTAAAAAGCTTAAGGTGGATATGCCTATAACAGAATTTGTATACAAAATTTTGAAAGGCGAAATTAATACCCGGGATGCTATAAAAGAAATCCTTCAGCGACCGCCCAAACCTGAATAGTGAAATAATTTAATTTGACTGCACTTCATTAGACTTTTACAATTTTATCATGCAATTTCGTATTTACAACACCTTAACCAGAAAAATAGAAGAATTTAAGCCTCTCAAGCCTAATCATGTAGGTATCTACATGTGCGGAATGACGGTCCAGGATAGACCACATCTGGGCCATATCAGGACATTTCTTGTAGGTGATATCCTCCGCAGATACTTAGAATACCTCGGATTTGAGGTCACCTATGTACAGAATTTCACAGATATTGACGATAAAATTATAAAGAAAGCACAGGAAGAAAACATTGACTGGAGAAGTCTGGGACAGAAATATGTGGATGAATATCTGAAAAGCGCCGAAAAGCTCAACATAAAGCCTGCCACCTATTATCCCCGTGCAACCCAGTTTATACAGGAGATTATAGATATAGTTGAAACTCTCATACAGAAAGGTTTTGCCTACGAGGCAGGTAGTAGTGTTTATTTCGATGTTACAAAATTCCCTGAGTATGGGAAACTGTCCGGCAAAAAGATAGAAGAGTTACTGGAAGGTGCGAGGGTTGAACCAGATCCGAATAAAAGACACCCCTTTGATTTTGCCCTATGGAAGGCATACAAGGAAGGCGAACCTTACTGGTATTCACCATGGGGAAAAGGTAGACCAGGATGGCACATTGAATGTTCCGCTATGTCAACTCACTTCCTGGGTCAACCCTTTGATATACATGCAGGGGGACAGGATCTAATCTTTCCACATCATGAAGATGAAATAGCTCAGTCCGAAGCAACAAGAGGGGTTAGATTCGTTAATTACTGGGTGCATACCGGCTCAATGCAGATTAGGGGAGAAAAAATGTCAAAATCTACCGGCCTTTTCTTTGCCATAGATGATATTCTTGGGGAATACTCGCCTCAGGCAGTGAGGTTATTTATCCTCCAGAAGCATTATCGCTCTCCCATGGATTATATTCCTGAATATCTAAAAGAAGCAGAAAAGGCATGGAAGAGAATACTATCCTTTTTGAAAGAGTCTAAAAGTGCAGGAGATAATATAATCAATAAAGAATATATAAAGGCCTTTGAAGAGGCCATGAACAACGATCTAAATACACCGAAGACGGTATCAATAATCTTCGAACTCCTCAAGAAAGGGAACACCAGATTACAGCAGGGAAAACTTCCCACAGAAGAAAGAGGCACATTGCTCTTTCTTCTAAAAATTCTCGGATTCGAGCTTAAAGAGATAGAAAAAGTTGAAGGTGACTTACAAGAGAAAATTCTTGAGATTCTCATCGAAATCAGGCAGAAGTTGAGAGTTGAGAAAAACTTCGTCCTGGCGGACGAAATAAGAGATAGACTGAAGAATATCGGCATTATTCTGAAAGACACAAAAGAAGGAACTAAGTGGGATTTTTCTTGACTTTTAGGAAAAAATAAGAGTATAATTTTTTACTAAAAAAGAAGGAGGTTATAATGAAGATTCTTTTACCGATTATCAATTTCATTCTTGCCCTGATTCTGGTTTTTATTCTTGTTTATCCTGAAATACAGGCAAAAAAAGTTGTTGAAGCTCAAGTCCTCTATACCAAAAACATGGGGGCTTTGCCCTTCTTGGTTGCACAGGAAAAAGGTTATTTTGACTCCCTGAGAATTAAAATATCTGCAGAAGAAGTGGTAAAGGGCGGTGAAGAAGTAGAGATGGTGGGAAGAGGAAGTAAAAATGCAGCCTTTGGAACACTCTGGGACCTTTTTGCATTCAAAGCTGCTATAAGACCCGAGGCTTACAAGATATTTTATCAGGTTAAGTCCTCTGTGGATAATCCACAGACTGCACTCGTTACTTTAAAGAAAAAGAGAATCAGAACCTTAAAGGATCTCAAAACAAAAAGAAAAATAGGATTTTACAAAGACTCCAGAACAAAACAGATTATTAAGTATATTCTCAGTGGGATAGGAATTGACCCTGAAATACATAGCTATATTCCCCTCTCTCTCAAAGAAATGCAAACCGCCCTGGAGGAGAATATAGTAGATGTCCTTGTGGCTGTGGAACCCGTAAAGAGTGAATTGCTAAAGAAGAGTGGTATAAAGATTGTTGATGATGGCTTTATAGAAAAACATGTATTTTCACCGTATCTATACAGTACAGGGTTTACATCTATTGTTAATGTAAACCTTAATAGAAAGGCCATTAAAAGACTCGTTCTTGCAACTGAAATGGCCATTGATTTCATTAGAAAACACCCTGACAAAACAGTGGAAATTATCAGGAAATCCTTCGGGATCGAAGATACTACAGTGTATGTGAATATACCCTCCTTCGAAAAGTATTCAGAAATAGACCCTGCTGAAATAAGAAGACTTCAGGATAAATTGAGAGATATGCAGGTTCTTTTGAGAGAGGCTGACTATACAGGATCCTTAATGAAACGCGAGGACTTAAGGTAAAATTTTGCTAACCAAAGGGGATATTACATGTAATCTCCCCTTTTTATTATATGAAAAAACTAAAATTTATACTTTTCTCCTTTGCTTTATTTACCCTCTCTTTTCTCCCTTTCAAGTTGTTCCCGCTAGCTTTTATATCTCTTATTCCCTTATTTATGGCCTTGGAGGGTCTATCCAAAATTAAAAAGACCTTGATTCTCCTTGCTTTCTTCTATCTCTTCTGGATCATACATACTTTCTGGATTCTTAACATGGAGGTAGAACCTGGAGTGGAAAAATGGCTTATACTTGGTTTAATTTTTCTACCCCTCTACATGTCAGTTTTCAATGTCGTGCCTTTACTGTATACTGAATCTCGATTTTCATGGCTGCTCACACCCTCTTTGTGGATTCTGTTTGAATTTATCCGCGGACGAAGTGACGCAGGGTTTCCGTGGATGCCCATAGCCTCTACTCAGCTTTATAACCCAGCTTTTAGAATGCTAGCCCGTATAGGAGGAATATATCTAATAGGATGGCTAATCCTCCTTTTCAACGTTCTTCTTTATCTATACCTTAAGAAAAGAGAACTGGGAATACTCATCACCTGGATTTCACTTCTTTTACTCCTTCATTTAGGCGGACTTTACCTCTATCTCAGACCCGAAAACAAAAGCGAAAAGATAAAAGTGGCTGTCTTCCAACCCAATGTTCTACCTAGGGAAGAATATGATCCAAAAGAATGGGAAGAAACAGCCCAGGTCTTTAATGAATTTTACAAGGGGATCAATGAGAAGGTAGAACTGATTGTTTTTTCCGAATCTGCACTTCCGGGCTATTTTAGGTTTTCTCTCAGAGAACAGAATCTGGTTAAAAAAATTTCTAAGAAATCCGGCGCTTATATTCTTCTGGGTAGCACTGACGTCCAGGTAGAAAAGGGGAAAAGGATTCTTTACAATACCGCATTTCTTGTAAAAGAGGATAAAATAGTAGCAAAATACTTCAAGACACACCTTGTTCCCTTTGGAGAATGGCTGCCCTTTGAAGATAAATTCTCCTTCCTCCAGAAACTTGAATTCGGACAGGGAGACTACAGACCCGGGAAAAGTTTAACACCTTTAGAAGTAAATGGGAAGAGGTTTGGAATTCTCATATGTTTTGAATCTCTATTCCCTGAGATAACAAAAAGCTTTGTTCTGAATGGCGCTCAGTTCCTGGTGAATATAACCAATGATGGGTGGTACGGGAAAAGCCTCGGACCAGTTGAGCATTTCGAACTTTTGAGATACAGAGCCATAGAGTCCGAAAGATTTGTCATCCGATCAGCCAAAACTGGAATCTCTGCAATAATAGATAGTAAAGGAAGGGTTTTAAAAAGGATCGGACTCTTCAAAAGAGGATATTTTATCCATGAAGTCCCTTTGAAGAATAACTTCACTCCATACACCAGGTATGGCGATATTATTGTATATCTTGCATTCTTGATTGTGCTTTCAATTTTGGTGTATAATAAACTTGGTTCAGGAGGTCGAAATGATTAAAAGAATATACTTTTGCGCGTTATCGTTGCTATTTTTTTTCGCAGGACTTGAAGCTGATATTATACCCATAGATTCCTTGCAGGGCTACGCAAATTCTTCTCCCTATGTAGGTCAGGTGGTTACCACTGTCGGCATTGTCACCGCTACACCATCTGACTGGATAAGATCCCTCCAAGGGTTCTTTATACAGGATGCAGAAGCTCCCTGGCATGGTATATATGTATATACCGGTAACCTCACTATCTCTCTCCAGAGGGGAGACTCTGTGGAGGTAACCGGTGAAGTCAGCGAATATTACGATAAAACCGAAATAAATCTAGCAAGTGTACAGGACCTTAAAATATTGAAACACGGGGCGCGGATACCTAAACCTTTACTGGTTACTGCCCTTGAAGCTGGCTCAGAAGCATACGAGGGTGTCTTAATCCAAGTCTCAAATGTCACAGTGACCAATGATAACCTGGGGTATGGAGAATGGGAAATTTCAGACTCCACAGGCAGTGTGAGAGTTGATGATGCAGCAGGTTACAGCTATACACCCACACTGAACGATCATATTCTATCTGTCATTGGAGTCCTTGATTACTCTTATGGAAATTACAAAATCGAGCCAAGGCGCGATGAGGATATAGTTTTTTCGCCAGAAGGTACAGGCTACGTCTTTTTTGAAAATAACACCGTTGCCGCTGATGATACTCTGAATCTGAGACTGCACGTACAGGGCATAGTGGAAGATACCCTACAACATATAAAGATAAAGATCCCCTATCAATTTTATTTTCCAGCAAATTTAAATCTGGAGGGTGATGGGTTTCAAGGGGCAACTTATTCTATATCCGGCTCCGGAACTTCATCGGATCCCTATACTATTATTATCAGTAATGCTACAGTAACAAGAAATCTTGAAGGAATTATAAACCTGCCAGATATGGGGGTCCCATCAGCTGCGGGACAGTATATTTTTGAAGTTTATACTTCCAAGACTGATACAGTGAAGCCTATCCCGGATTCCCCTGTAATCAATGTGCTTACAGTGGAAGGTAGTGGTATAGCTACCATTTATCCCATCATTTATCCTTTACAAGCTAATGTAGACGCAGAGATAACCATTACCAACAATTTTGGCACTTTGCAGAAAATCATGATTATTTTTCCCCAAGATATATCATGGCAGGGAGATTATACTCTCCTCGAGCCTGGCTTTTCCAATGTAACTGCAACTCATACAGATACCTCCCTTTATATAACAGGAGCTTTATTATCTACAGGTAATTCAGGTAGAATAGTTCTAAGAAACATAAATTTTCAGGCCACAGGTGTAAAAACCTTTCGCATTTTCACAGGGGGCTCAGACACTCTTAGGGAGATTCAGGAATTCCCCAGAGTTTTTGTTGCTCTCCGGGATACCACAGTACCCCTTTATGTATTTCATACAGATACTTTAAAAGAATTTCTAAAGGGAAGAACAGTGAAAATAAAAGGAGTGGTGACCGGTATTACAGCCACCAGAGCATACCTGCAGGATTCCACAGGCGGATTAATTCTTTATCAGCCACCTGAACTGCACGAAGGAGACTATGTGAAACTGGAGGGTCAATATAATGACTTCCATGGTAATGAGCAGCTATATTCTCCGGAAATTCTTTATCATTTTGGACAATCTAGCTTTGATACTCTCCTGCTCACTACTCCGCCTGGAGAACATGAAGAGGGGCTTCTCGTCAGAGTGAATAATCTCACGCCTCAGGGGTTTACGACCCTCATACCGGATACAACTTTAACTTTCAGGAATCCTCACGGTTATCCTTTCTATATTTTTATAGAAACTGGCAGTGAGCTTGCTTACAGAGAAATTCCTCCGGATAGTATAGATATTATCGGGAATGTATCAGAATTTGACGGAACTCATCAGATCAATCCTCGAAGGCTTGAAGACATCATACTTAAAGGTGACGGCACCGGGAAAATCAGCTTTTATCCTCCCTATCTTTATAAAGACCAGGCAGAAAATCTCTATGTAACAATAAAATCCACCTACACTCCTGTGAAATCTATGCAATTAAGTTTCAAAGGGGCAACCTTTGATAGTCTTGTACTTTTTGGCAGCGGATGGGGAAATATCTCTGCTCCAGATTCACTTGCTATAGATAGTCAAAATACCTACATGAAATTTGTTGGAGGTATTTCACTTCATGAAGATACCATTGTTTTTATAAATTTTCATCCCTCCGAGGATATAGATTCCATAGTTTTTCACATTAAAACATCGAAAGACTCTGCAGGGTTGACATTCCCTGTGATGCAGGATTTGGTTCTTTATATTGCTACACCAATAGCTGAGGTGCAAACTCCAGGTGATGATGGAGTTACATCTCAATATTCCGGGGAAATCGTAACAGTATGCGGAGTTGTCACGGCCCCTTCCCGTGTATTTTCCACTACAAGAACATCTTTTTATATCCAAGACCTGACTTCCGGTGTGAATGTATTTCTACCTTCCACTTATATTCCTTTTGAATTGGGGGATTTGGTAAAGGTAAAGGGAACTGTTACCGAATACAATGGACTCACTGAGATAGAGCCTTCTCAATCTGGTGACATAAAGATAATTGGAAAAGGAGAGCTTCCGGAGCCGTATATCCTATCCCAAGGAGAAACCTTAAGGGAGGAACTGGAGGGAATACTTATTAAGGTGAAGGGAGAAGTAGCCCAGAATCCCTATACCTCGGGCGCTGGCAAAGCTTTCAGTGTCTGGAATGGAACTGTTCCTGTAGATATTTTTGTTTACACAAGCGCAGGTGTAGATTTGACTTCTGTGAAAAGTGGAGACATATTAGAAATCACTGGTGTCTGTGGTCAGTATGACTCTTCACCTCCTTATACCTCTGGATACCAGATACTACCAAGAGAGGATAGCGACTTTCAATTGCTGGGAACCAGAGCTTCTATTGAAATCAACCTCTCAGTAAGCCCCAATGTTTTCTCACCTGCTCTTGGAGAAGCTCTTGAAATAAAAGTAGAGGGACCTATAAATGCACGATATTATCTAAAAATATTTGATTCCAGAGGGAAGCTCATAAAAACACTTATGGAGGGCACCACTTCACCGCAAATAGTCTCTTGGAAAGGCGAAAATGAAAGTGGCAGAATTATGCCCATAGGGTCTTACATTGTTGTATTGGATGTTTCCAAATCTGATGGTACTCATGTGAAGAAACACAAACTGGTTATTCTCTCAAAGCCCAGATAGGTGTGATAAGAGAAAGGGGAATTTTTTCAAAATAGGGGTTGTACACTTTAATTCTTTTACGGGGGAAGAGTATTTCCTCGGGTTTACCTGATGTCAACTTAAAAAATTTCTCCATTTTTTTATTCAGTACCTTTAACCTGGATGCTATTAAAATGGCCGGTTTGTTGCGTCTTTTTGCTTCTTCCAGAATTATCTTTGTCCCCACTTTATTGACAAAATACTCACCAGTTATGGCATCAGCACCTGTCACAATCACATCTACACAAGGTATTTTGTTCAGCAAGACGATATCAGTAAAGAGATGAACCTTGATCCCACTGGATACCAGTTCAAGGGCAGTCTTAACTCCCTCCATGGAGGGACGCGCTTCAGAAATGAAAATTTCGAAATCACTGCCATGGAATCTCAATGCATTGAGAACCTGGAGAACCTGAGAACTGCGAGAATAAGTAAGGATTTTTTTGTAATGCCTGAGAATCTCCAGGCTCTTTCTCTTTATATAATCCTCTTCCTCCTTTACCAATTTTCTGTATGCATGGACAATTTCACTGAAACTCTGGACTTTTATACTTCTTTCCACAAAATCTATAAAATTAAGGATTATGGCCATACTGGAATAAGAGGTGATTAGAAAATCTTTAAATTTATACCAATCCTCCAGAGAGGGACATTTCTCAACCCATTCCAGAATATCCCTGAGAATTTCAGTGGAGCCCGAAACCGTGTCTTTTTTCATAGAAACTTGCAATTTTGAAAAGAAGATCCTCCCTGAAGGAGGGAGCAATAAGTTGAAACCCTGTGGGTAAATTAAATTCCATCCTGCCTGAAGGTAAGGAAATTGCAGGAGAACCTGTGAGGTTGGCAGGACTTGTAAAGATATCTAGGAAATAAAGACTAACAGGGTCAGTGGTTTCCCCTATTCTGGGAGGCGGGGAAGGAGCCGCCGGCAATATAACGAGATCTACATCCTTGAAGGCCTCAAGAAAATCGTTCTTTATCAGCCTTCTAACTTTGAGGGCCCGCAAATAATATGCATCATAATAACCATGGGAAAGAGCAAAAGTCCCTAGCATTATTCTTCTTTTAACTTCTGGACCAAAACCCTGACTCCTTGTCTTAATATACATGTTTTCCAGAGTATCTGCATCCTCTCTAAAACCGTATCTGACTCCATCATATCGAGCAAGGTTTGACGAGGCCTCAGAAGTTACAATAAGGTGGTATACCTCCACGGAATATTTTATATGGGGAAGTGAGATCCTTTTGAGTTTTAATCCTTCCCTCTCAAAAAATCTTAAAACCTCATCAAATTTTTCACCGACAGATTCTTCTACGTTTGCCTCATCCAAGACATCCGGGATCCCGATGGTGAATTTCACGTCCTCTGAACTTAAAAGCTCTTCAATGGTGGGTACCTCCAGATTCATACTGGTGGAATCCATAGGATCGTAACCGGAAATTGTGACAAAAAGCCTTGCTGTATCCTCTACACTTTTAGCTATTGGACCAATTTGATCCAGAGACGAAGCAAAGGCCACAAGACCGTACCGAGACACCCTTCCATAGGTCGGTTTTAATCCCACAACCCCACAATATGCTGCTGGGAGTCGGATTGATCCTCCTGTATCTGAACCCAGTGATGCCACTGCTTCAAAGGCTGCAACCGCAGCAGCAGAACCACTTGATGAGCCCCCGGGTGAAAATTCCAGGTTGTGAGGATTTCTGGTAGGACCAAAATATGAATATTCACCAGTAGCCCCCATGGCGAATTCATCCATATTTGTTTTGCCAATAATAACGGCACCTTCGTTGAGCAAGCGCTCCACCACCGTTGCATGATAAAGAGATTTATATCCCAGCAAAATCCTGGAAGCACAGGTGGTACTATGACCTTTTACATTTATGTTATCCTTAATGGCAATAGGAATACCAAAGAGCAAAGGCAGGTTTTTCTCCTCCTCCAGAATAATGTCCAGTTCTCTTGCCCTTTCCAGGGCTTCATCACGAAATACTTCTATAAATGCATTTATCTGGTCCTCTTTTTTTTCAATGGATTTTAGAGAATCCTCTACTATGTCCTTAACCCTGATCTCCCTTCTTAGAAGTTTCTCATGCAGTTCACCTATAGATAAACTCGAAAGTTTCATGCAGTTATTTTAAGATAATATGTACATAGTTTCAACTTAACGAATTGGCTCATCTAAAAATCTATACGTAATATATTACCTTCCTTATGAAGCAAAGATACCAGCAACTTAATACCATAGAGCTCTGAAGGAAAATTGTTATTTTACAGAACAAACTTTATTCTTCAACAACTCCGGTTAAGAAAGAAAAATATGAAATATAG
>Ga0190352_1000025_pt1 | contig 43337 bp, 38 predicted proteins | sample 4872131011_MG_FD_161682 | JGI IMG/M metagenome (GOLD analysis project Ga0190352, IMG submission 161682) | Hydrothermal vent microbial mat bacterial communities from Southern Trench, Guaymas Basin, Mexico - 4872-13-10-11_MG | ecosystem: Environmental > Aquatic > Marine > Hydrothermal vents >...
TCCATTCCCGTCTACCGTCTACCGTCTACCGAACTCCATGCCCGCTTTCCGCTTTACGTCCCTACCACACCAAATCTATGAGTTCGTCCTCCTTGAAAGTAGTTAGGATGGGCTTTTCATCAAGACTGCGGCCGGCCGTATAACCAAAGGCCTCTTGAACTTTCTCTGAAAGGTAATTAAAGACAAGTCCCACCTTAATATCCACCGGACATGCCTGTTCACATATTCCACAACCAACACATGATGGAGTTACATGCACCAGCCTTCCGAGATGGAAGAAAATAGGGTCCTCTGGCATTCTGAATCCACCTTTTGATTCAAGCTTTCTCAGGTATACCTCAGAATCCCAGGTTAAGGCCGGTGATTTAAAGAAACACTCCTTACAGAAACAAATTGGACAGGCCTCCATGCAGTTCTTACAGTTAAGACAGTATGCAAAAAATTCTGTGAACCTTTCTATTCTTGTAAAATTCTTTTCAAAAGACTCAAATTTCTGTGCCCTTAACTTTCTTCTCTCTTCCTCAATTTCCTTTATTTTTTTCTCCCGTGTTTCCGGCACATCCTTGAGTTCATAACCCAGTTTTTTCAAAATCTCCTGGCCCTTTTCGCTGGCTGGGATCACCCAGAGCCCATTTTCTTCCCCTAAGAAAGAGAGTTTTATATCGGCTACAAGTGGCTCTGGTGTCATACATCTCTGACATGCAGACCTCAACCTGGAATTATCCCTGGGAAAATCATTGGGCTCCTTTTGAAAATCAATATTATCATAGGTTCCAAGACAGTCAATCCCCACAAGGATAATGTTCTCAAGATTAGCCTGATTGAATTTTACAAGTTCCACAAGGGCTCTTAATTCACAGGGTCTCAATATCACGGCCACCGGCTTTAGAGACGGTTTCTCTCTGGTGAACCTCGAGACAACGCTTGCTGCATTTTCGGGCATGAAAGGAATAAAAGGTTTTACACCATCCAGTTCATCCTTTTTCAGAAGATAATGAAATGCGCCCTTACCTTTCACATTTTCTTTCTGTGCAATAACGGCTTCAATAATTTCATTATTAAAAAGCTCCTCTAAAAAAATGCGAGCTGCTTCATTCAGATCCTTATTCTCAATAAGATATCCTTTTCCCATTATCACCTCCTACTTCCATTTAAGTGAGAGTTTACTTGGTCCCATCTCCTTGAGCATCTCCGTAAACTTTGTAACAACTTCCTGAAATTTTTTTCCTTCAGAGGCACTTATCCATGCAAGCTGGACTCTCTCAGGCTCCATTTTAAGGTTTTCAAGTATAACCTTCACAAGTTTAACCCTCCTGCGTGCCTTAAGATTTCCGTTAACATAGTGACAATCTCCGGGGTGACATCCCCCTATGAGTACACCATCCGCTCCCTCTCGCAGTGCCCTCATGATGTAGACCGGGTCAACAGTTCCACTACAGGGAACTCTTATGGGTAATACATTGTGCGGATATTTCATTCTCGAAGTTCCAGCGAGATCAGCAGCCGCAGAGGTACACCAGTTACAGAAAAAACCCACTATTTTTGGTTCAAATTCGCTCATCTCCTTCCTCCTTTACTCCTGCCATCCAGTAAGTGCAAATCCAACAAAAGGATCAAAGAATTTTCTATGTTTCTTTATAATCTCAAAGTTCCTGTAATCGGGGAAGAGAATCGGTGCGATCCTTTTTGTCTTAATTCCCGCTTCTTCCAGCTCTTTTTCATATTTTCTAACATGCTCCAGGGTTAATTTCCCGAGCTTCACCTTTCTTGCGTTCTCCGCAGCTTTTATTCCCGTTCTTCTGCCGTATACATTGTAATCCAGAACGGAATTACCCATAAGTCTGTTTCTCCCGTGAACACCTCCGGATGCCTCTCCTGCTACGAAAAGATTGGGGAGTGTGGTTCTTCCCCATTCATCAATCTCGATTCCTCCATTCTGATAATGAAGTGTGGGATAAACCAGCATAGGCTCTTTCCTTATGTCAATTCCAAAGCGATGGAACTGACGTAACATTGCGGGAAGCTGTTTTTCAATGGTCCCCGGTCCATTGAGTATCTCAATTACGGGAGAATCAAGCCAGATCCCCACTCTACCGGTTGGGGTCTTAACTCCCCTACCTTCAGCGCATTCCTTGATGAAAGAAGCAGCTTCCACATCCCTTGGTTCAAGAGGGAATACAAAAAGTTCTCCAACCCTGTTCACCGGCTGGCCACCCAACCCTCTGACTTTCTCGGTTATGAGAAACCCCCATATCTGTTCCGGGTAAACAGCTCCTGTGGGGTGATACTGTACAGAATCCATGTAGAGAAGTTTTGCTCCAGCTCTGTAAGCCATAACAAGACCATCGGCTGTTGCACCATAATGATTGGTTGTGGGAAAGCCCTTTATGTGAAGTCTTCCAAATCCACCGGTTGCTATAATGGTTGATTTTGCCCTGACAACTATATATTCCCCGGTTTCAGTCTGCATCAGAATGGCACCTGCAACCTGCCCTTTATCATCAAGTAGAAGCTCAATGGCCGGTGAATACTCAAGCACAGTTATTTTGTCTGGATGGTTCCTCACCTCATCCCTCAGAACCCTCATAATCTCAGCACCGGTATAATCTCTACATGAGAGCATTCTCCTCCTGGATGTACCACCACCGGGTTTCGTTTGAAGATGCCCGTCTGGCAGTCTATCCCACATAACACCCAGTTCCATCAGAAACTTAACAATAAATGGAGCATCCATTACCAGTGCTTTGACAAGCTCCGGCTTGTTATCAAAATGCCCTCCTCCCATAACATCGAGATAATGAATTGCAGGAGAATCATGTGGATTAACCGCAGCCTGCATACCTCCTTGAGACATCATGGAATTTGCATCTCCTAACCTCAGCTTCGTTGAAATGAGAATTTTCTCTGCGCCTTCTTTCATGGCCCAGATAGCTGCCATGCATCCTGCTCCACCACCACCAATAATGAGAACATCCACATTAAAATCAACACTGGAGAGGTCTATTTCATCCGAGTTAATCCTGGAATGAGATTCCAGAAGATCCACAACCTGCGCGGTCATCTTTTCTCCCTTATTGGGCCCAACTCTTATAATTTTCTCTGCATCAGGCTGATAATCAGGATGAAATTTCTTTAAAAGTTCCTCCCTTTCTTCCAGAGTTAATGGTGGAACAACGGGCTTTCCGGATTTCGCAAGCTCAACCCTTTTTGCCCTGGTTTTCTCCACCATTTTGAGGGATTCCCTCATGGATTCTGGATAAGGCATAATAAATCCTCCTATGTTATTTCAAAATTGATATCCCTTTCAGAATACTTCTTCGCAAGGGACTCTCTGTCCATTTTCATAAGTTCCTCGATTTCCTTGTCGAATTTGCCTTCTTCTATTTCTTTAAGCCGCTTCTCCAGGAACTCGGGTTTTGGCATCATATATTTTCCATATAGCCTTCTGGCAAGAAGAGCTATGTTGTACTGGGCCATCTCAGCAGGGCATCTCATGGCACATAATCCACACATAATACAATCAAAGGATAAATCAGCTGCAAGGGCAATATCGCCTCTCATAATAGCCTGAATATAATCCATTACCTTTATTTCCTGGGGGCACACTTTAGAACACGCATTACAGCCAAGACATCTAAAAGCCTCGGGGTAAAGTTTCTGAAAGGTTGTAACATCCGGTTCCAAGTCATTTATATCATATGTAGCTTTTTGTGCGGGGGTAAATGGGATTTGCGCAATATACATCCCTTCCTGCACCACAGTCTGACATGCAAGGCCTCCCCTCAGCTTATAATCTCCTGGAAGTTTATAGACCGTTGCACACGCCCCACAGAATCCCTCTCTACAGCCAACCCCCCTCTTAAGCTGATAACCTGCATATTCTACGGCGTTGAGGATTGTAAATCCTTCGGGAACTTCATACTTCTGACCCATAATAAATACTGTAACCTTTTTAACCTCCCCGCTCATGTTCACCTCCAGGATTCTGTTGCAATATCAAGTATATCAATAATTTGATGCTTTGTATAATTTGTAAGGGTCATGGCACCAGAGGGGCATACCGCTGAACAGGCACCACAACCCTCACATAAAACCTCATTTACTTTCGCGATTTTCTTTTTAAGATCTATCTCAATGGCATCATAGGCACATGAATCCCTGCACAGGCCACAGCCTGCACACACTTCTGTATCAACCCTTGCCACTATTGGAGAGTGATATATCACATCCTGAGAGAATAGTGATACCACCTTGCTGGCTGCTGCTGATGCCTGAGCTACTGAATCTGGAATATCTTTAGGAGCTTGTGCAGCTCCAGCAATAAATACCCCAGCCATAAGCGTCTCCACAGGTCTCAATTTGGGATGAGCTTCCTGTACAAAACCATAGGGATCAGTGGCCAGTTTAAGTTTTTTAACTATATCGAAGGTTCCTTCAGAGGGTCTTATGGCCATAGCAAGAACCACCATATCCACATCCACCTCCACCTTTTCTCCTGTAAAGGTATCCGCTGCATACAACCGGATTTTATCACCCACCTGAAAGAGCCGCGAGACGCGTCCCCTTATATAAACAATATCCTCTTCACTTCTGATTCTTTCCACAAATTCTTCATACCCCTTGCCACCAGCTCTTATATCTATATAAAAACTGTAAACCACACCATCAGGCACAGCATGTTTATACAAAAGTGCCTGTTTCGCAATATACATACAGCAAATCTTTGAACAATAAGACCAGTAATGCTCAGGGTCCCTGGAGCCGGCACAATGGATAAAGGCTACGGACTTTGGTTCCTTCCCATCAGACGGTCTAATAACCTTACCAAACGTGGGACCCGTTGGAGCAATTAAACGTTCAAATTCAAGGGCATCTACAACATCAGGGTATTTTCCGTAACCATATTCTGCCATCTCCTTTTTATCCATTAATTCGTATCCAGTGGTCACTATCACCGCACCAACTTCTTCCTCCACAAATTCATCTCTGTCATCAAATTTAATGGCTCCCACCGGGCACTTCTTTTCGCACAGTCGGCAGGCACCCTTTCTTAAGAAAAGACAGGCGTCAGGGTCTATAACAGGATAATTGGGAACTGCCTGCGGAAAATCTGTATACACTGCCTTTCTTTTTCCCAGACCAAGGTCAAATTCTGATGGAACTTTTTTGGGGCAGACCTCGATACATGCTCCGCATCCTGTACATTTATCCCAATCCACAAACCTGGCTTTCTTCTTGATCTTTACCTTAAAGTTCCCCACAAAACCCGTGATCTCCTCCACTTCTGAATAAGTATAAAGCTTTATATTTGGGTGGCTTCCTGCGGCCACCATTTTGGGAGTCAAAATACACTGTGGACAATCAAGGGTAGGGAACGTCTCTGAGAGCTGGGCCATATGTCCACCTATTGATTGATTTTTTTCAACAAGAACAACCTCATAGCCGGCATCTGCAATATCCAGGGTAGCCTGTATACCAGCTATTCCTCCGCCTATGACAAGAGCCCTCTTTGTCACTGGCGCTGTTGTCGGTTTAAGCTCTATATCCTTTTTAACCTTTTCAACTGTAATTTTGACGATCTCTATAGCCTTTTTTGTAGCCTTTTCTGGCTCATCCCAGTGGGGCCAGCTGGCCTGCTCTCTGATATTTGCAATTTCAACTCTGTAAGGGTTTAGACCAGCCTTCTCTGCAGCATTTCTGAAAGTGAGTTCATGAAGAGAAGGCGAACAGTTGGCCACAACAACACCATTAAGATTGTACTCTTTTATTTTCTCTATCAGAAGGTTCTGGCCAGGTTGAGCACACATAAAGACGTATGTGGTTGCATACACAACGCCCGGGATCTTAAGAGCCTCTTCTTTCACCTTATTTACATCCACAGAACCTGCGATATTAAACCCACAGTGGCATACAAAGACCCCAATCCTTGGCTCTCTTTTCTTCATTCAATAATCCCCCTAACCTTTAATACAGGGAGTGGATCAACATAGTGTTTATCGAATAGATTTACATCCAGTGGAAGATCAAAAGCAAGAGCCATGAGTTGACTGAAATATAAAACCGGCATTGTTTTAAAATCTATATATTTTTCAAGGGCATTTTTCTGTCTTCTATCAAGGTTAAAATGACAAAGTGGACAGCTCAGGGCAATAACATCAATACCCATATCACGGGCAGTATCTATAATCTTTCTCGTTCTTTCAGTAACAATGTCCTTCTCACTTACAGTCTGGTAGGACCCGCAGCATTCTGTCTTGAGCGGAAAATCCACTACCTCAGCACCCAGCACTTCAAAAAGTTTCTCCATAACACCAGGCTCTTCGGGATCATCAAGTGCTGCATCAAGGGGTCTCACCAGTAAGCACCCGTAATACGCACCGACTCGCAAGCCCTTCAGTGGCTTCTTAACATGTTTTTCAATCTCATCAAAGCCAATCCTGTCTCTCAAAATCTCAAGGTAATGAAGAACCTCAATACTACCATCATAGGTAGTATTTTCCAGATACATTATGGCGTTTACCACCTCGAGCTTATCCTTGTTTTTCCTCACAAAATTATTTGCTCGTTTCAGGGTATTGTAGCACATGGAGCAGAGAGTCACAACTTCGTGTCCCCCCATCTCACGTACTCTAAGTAGATTTCTCACAGGCCCAATCTGATGCATTATATTGTCACGAGCCATACCGTACACGCTGCCACAACAGTTCCATCTGGGCGATTCTTCAAACTCCACTCCAAGGACCCTGGCAGTCTCAATGGAAGAAACTTCAAAATTTTTTGCCGTGTTTTTAAGGGTACATCCAGGATAATAGGGGATCTTCATTGACATCCTCACGGTGTCAATTTACGGAAGGCAGAAACAAGGGCAATAGGTGGGAGTTCCTCCAAGTCATCCTGCGGGATTCTGTTGGGGTGAATGCGGTCGTAGTTCTCCCTCAGTTTGATCATTCTCAGCGCTTCCATGACAGCTGCAATATCAATGCCCTTGGGGCACCTCACAGTACAGGTAATACAGGCAGCACATATCCACATTGTATTTGCATTAAGAATCCTTTCTACCTTACCAAGTTGAAGATATCTCAAGACTTGTTGTGGTTTGATATCCATACTATCGGCAACCGGACAGCCAGCAGTACACTTACCACAGTGGTAGCAGTCAAAAACATTTTGACCGCTAATGGATTCAACAAGGTTTACATAATAGCCTTTCACTTCAAGAGGATTAAGCCTCAGCTCCATTTACTCTCCTCCTTGGATTGAGTTTAAATCAATTCAGAGGGACGTTCAAGAATTAGGGGTCTTGTGCTATCCTGGTTTTACAAATCAAATTAAGTTCCCACAAGCCAATAACATAGATTGAAAGAATCCAGTCAGAGGATTAAAATATAAACAGTATGGCAATTTATCCTGAGAGATACGATGTAATTGTTGTGGGTGCCGGCCATGCAGGAATAGAGGCTGCTCTTGCGGCTGCAAGAATGGGGGGAAAGGTCCTCGTATTTACCCTTAACATAGACCAGATCGGTCAGATGTCCTGTAATCCTGCAATTGGGGGTCTGGCAAAGTCACACCTCGTTAAAGAAATTGACGCCTTGGGTGGTGAAATAGCAAAGGCGGCAGATGAAACAGGACTGCAATTTAAAATGCTCAATACATCAAAGGGACCTGCGGTTTGGGCTCTCCGATCTCAAAATGACAGGAAAGCTTATAGAGAGAGGATGAAGCGGATCATGGAGGAGGAGAAAAATGTAGATATCATTCAGGAGGAAGTGATAGAAATCCTCACACGGGATGGAAGAGCTGTGGGAGTGAGGACCAGGACTGGAATGGAATACAGTGCAAGTTCAGTTGTCCTTACCACAGGGACCTTTTTAAATGGATTGATCCATATTGGAATGGTATCCTTCCCTGCTGGTAGAGCTGGGGAATTTGCAGCAATAGACCTATCACAATCTTTGAAAAATATAGGTCTGAAACTGGGTAGATTTAAGACCGGTACCTCTCCCCGTATAGACATAAGAACAGTAGATCTTTCAAAAATGGAAACACAGTACGGGGATGAACCGCCCCGGGGATTTTCATTCCGAAATCCTACCCTAAAAGTGAAACAGATCCCCTGCTATATCACACGGACAACCCCGGAAACTCACAAGATTATAAGGGAGTCGCTTGCCTTTTCACCTCTCTATACCGGTAAAATAGTGGGGATCGGCCCTCGATACTGTCCTTCCATTGAGGTTAAAATTGTAGAATTTCCTGAGAGGGATACCCACAGGGTTATTCTTGAACCAGAGGGCAGAGATACTTACGAATACTATCTTAATGGTCTTGCAACTTCTATTCCGGAGGATTATCAGATAAAAATGCTTCGCTCCATACCAGGCCTTGAAAAGGTAAAAATTTTGAGGCCAGGCTATGCCATTGAGTACGATTATGTATATCCCAATCAGTTGTATCCCTGGCTTGAAACAAAGGTTATAAAGAACCTCTTCCTTGCAGGTCAAATCAATGGAACCTCTGGCTATGAAGAGGCTGCAGCCCAGGGATTTATTGCAGGTGTAAATGCTCTTTTGAGACTGGACAACAGGGAATTTACCCTGGGTAGGCATGAGGCATATATTGGTGTCCTTATAGATGATTTAATCACCAAGGGAACAGATGAACCCTATAGACTCTTCACCTCAAGGGCAGAATTTAGGCTGCTACTCAGGATGGACAATGCAAGAGATAGATTGATGAAATATGGCTATGAACTCGGATTAATAAAAAAATCCGAATACGAAAGCTTCCTCCAGGAGAAGGAGCTCTGGGAGGGAGAACTGGAGAGGCTCCGGAATACCCGAATGAAACCAAAAGAAGTCAATGCCAAATTACAGCAAATGGGGTTGAAACCACTCAAAGATGCAATAACTCTATATGATTTCTTGAAGCGCCCGGAAATCAGCTACGATACTCTCCTCCAACTCGGCTTGGGTATAGATTTTCCTTTCTGGGCTAAAGAAAGGATAGAAATTGAAATTAAATATGAAGGATATATTAAGCGAATGGGGAAAGAAGCTAAGAAATATGCGGAGATGGATAATATCAAAATTCCAGAAGATTTTGATTTCAGTCAGGTAGAAAGTGTATCCAATGAGGCAAAAGAAAAACTGATCAGGTACAAACCCCTTACCCTTGGCCAGGCTTCAAGAGTTCCAGGTGTCTCTCCCTCTGATATTCTTGCCATCTTCTATCACCTGGAAAAGATGAGGACCCATAAATGAAAGACCCTTTAAAATACGCCTATCTTCTTCTTAAATTCCGGCCAAGAACAGAAAAAGAAATTAGAGAACGCATGAAAAGAAAAGGATTCAGCGACGAGCAGATAGATAAGACCATAGATAAATTAAAAAAAGAGGGATTCCTTGGAAAGGAAGAATTTTTAAGAGAATTTATTTTGAGTCGCATGTTGAAGCCGCATTCAAGGAGAAGAATTGCTTTCGAATTGAGAAGATTTGGTTTTCATGACGAAGAAATCCAGAGTGCTTTGGATTTATATTACAATGATATGGATGTAGAGGAAAACATTAAAAATCATATCCTGAGACATTTTGGTCCCGGAGTGAGGATGTCAAGAAAAGATTTGGAAAGGCTCATTAACTATTACAAATATAGAGGATTCTCAACCGGATATATTATTAATCTTGTGAAATCTCTTGGTTTTCGTATACATTAACTTCTCTTAAAAGAAATATGCCTCCAGCTATGGCAGTAAGATATGCCGTAAAAAATCTCCAGAGGATGACAAATATACCCAGTATCTCCTTTCTTATAGAATTTCTGAATAGGAAATATGCTGCAGTTTCTGCAATTCCACTTCCACCCGGGGTGGGAGTAAATACCAGAGAGCCCTGAAGTATTGTCTGAAACGTAAAAGAATTCGAATATGGTATTGTGTTGTTCAGCGCCATGGCAAGAAGGTACGGGATGGTGGTAAGCGCAAAGAAAGAAATAACCGTAAAAATAAGCACCAGTAGCAACTCCTTCTTTCTGGAAGTTTTTACAAAAGTCAGGAATGTCTCGCGAAGGATTTTGAATTCCTTTATTATCTTTTCATTTTTGGTGAACTTTGAAATAATTCCCGGACTCAATATCGCAACCACATAGACAACAAGGACTACAGCAACTACAAAAACCGCATAACCTATGACTCCTCGTATTATATTGCTTTCAGGGGGCCACATGTTCTTAAGTGCAAAGACCATAGCCAAGACTATTACGCCGTAGGTCACAATTCCTCGCATGGTCAGTATAGCAGCCCCTTTGCCTGGAGAAATACCACGCCTTGAGAGGATGTAAATTTGAACCGGTAATCCAGCAACCTGGAAAGGAACAACTGCTGCTAAAAAAATCCCGATCTGAATGGTTTTTATGGCAGAAAAAAGATCCAGATTTTCTTCCTCAACACTGAGTGCAAGAAACTTCAATTTCAATCCATCAAATACAACATAAACGATCCACACCATAAAAAGCAATATAAAATAAACAGGGTTTATTTTACGCAGTGCAATCAGAGTATCCTTCGAGAATGTAATCAGAAAAATAACTAATGCTACAAGAACAATGAACGAAATGGATATTCTAAGATTACGCGGAGTGAGTCCCGGAATTTTCATTTTATGGATTATAAACGGAGGCGTGAGTCAGGTCAAAACCGGTTTAGTCCTGTCCCTTGCATGGCTTCTCTTTCCTTGCGAAACTGCTTTTCTTACTTTATCTTTTATAACATGTTAAATTCCATAAGAGAAGAAATTCTCAATCTCAAAGCTAATTTCAGAATAAAAGAGGGAGTTTCTGTAAAATTGGATCAGAATGAGACGCCCTGGGATATACCTGAAAAAATAAAAGAAAAAATTCTGGAGGACCTCCGATTAACCCCTTTTAACAGGTATCCAACCCTTACCGAATATCAAAGCATCAGAAAAAAACTGGCTGAATATATCAACATTGAGGAAGATAAACTCTTTATATCCCATGGGTGTGATCAGATTATCTTCTCTTTCTTGCTTACTTTTGGTGGGAAGGGCAAAAGAGTTCTTATCTTTGAACCCACCTATCCTCTTTATCGACACTTTGCCCTCCTGAGTGGAACGGAAATTAAAGAGGTACTCCTCGATGAATTTTATAGTATCCCGGGAGAAGAAGTTGACAAGCTCGTCAAGGACGTTGACCTTATAATAATCGCAAATCCAAATAACCCCACAGGGAATCTTCAGAATAAGGAGATTATCATTAAATTGATGGATTACCAAATTCCTATTTTACTGGACGAAGCATACTATAATTATACAGGAGTAACATTTGCAGAGTATGTTGAAAGCCATGAAAATCTTGTGATAGGGCGGTCTTTTTCAAAGGTTTTCCTTGCCGGAATCAGGTTGGGATACTCCATCTCCTCGCCTCGAATCAGAGAAATATTTGAAACAATAAACTTTACGCCTTTCCATCTGAGCCATTTGAATACAGTAATTTTAAAGAACATCGATCTATTTGGAGAGTGGATTGAGAAAAAAGTACAGTGTATTTCTTCCAGAAGAGAGGAATTATTCAAAAATCTTGAGAAAATAGAAGGTGTATTGCCTTATACTTCATTTACAAATTTTATCCTATTTAGGGTTGAAAATTTTTCTGCAAATTATGTGTATGAAAAATTGATCGAAAAGGGTGTCAGTATTAGAGATCTCTCGGGAGTCAGAGGATTGAGTAACCATCTGAGGGTTACAGTAGGAACAAAAGAAGAAAATAAAATCTTTTTAGAGAAATTACAGGAGGTATTTTATGAAGGTTCCGAAAGAGATTTTTAGGATGTATGATATAAGGGGCATTGCAGATAGGGATATAACGGAAGATTTTGCCTTCAATCTGGGTAGAGCTTTCGGGAAAATAGTGAGAGAAAATGGAGGCAAGGCAGTAGCTGTTGGAATGGATGTGAGGCCCACATCACCTAAATACAAAGATGCCCTTGTTGATGGTTTCAGGCAAACGGGGATCGACGTGTATGATATCGGAGTGGTTCCTACACCTTTACAATATTATTCTCTTTACAAATTACCTGTGGATGGAGGCATTCAGGTTACAGCCAGTCATAATCCCAGAGAATATAATGGTTTTAAAATATCATTGGAAAAATATTCCTTTTTCGGAGAAGGTATCCAGAGATTAAGGGAGATCATAGAGAAGGAAGAATTCCTTCATCTATTCGAAAGGGGAAAACATTTCAGGGAAGACATGGTAGACCCGTATGTGAACGAAATGGTCAAAAATGTCAAAGTACAGGGTAAGATAAAGGTGGCGCTTGATGCAGGTAATGGAACTGCTGGGCCTGTTATCACCCAGATACTGGATGAACTTAAAGTCCCCTATGATGGAATCTATCTCGAGCCCGATGGTAACTTCCCCAATCATCTACCCGATCCCACAGTGGTTGAGTATATGAAAGAACTGATGGAAAAGGTTAAGAAAGAGGGGTTTGATCTCGGTGTTGGATATGATGGCGATTCAGACCGTATAGGAGCCATTGATGAAACAGGAAATATTATTTTTGGAGATAAATTACTGGCAATATTTGCCAAACAAGTTTTAAAATTCCACCCAGGCGCACCCATTATTTTCGATGTAAAGTGCTCCAAGGGAGTAGTGGAATACATTGAAAAATTGGGTGGAAGACCTATCATGTGGAAAACAGGGCATTCCCTCCTTAAAGCTAAACTGAGAGAAGAAAATGCACCCTTCGCCGGGGAAATGTCTGGTCATATGTTCTTCAATGATAGATTTTATGGATTTGATGACGCCATCTACGCATCTCTAAGGTTGTTTGAAATACTGGAAGAGGAAGATAGAAAACTTTCTGAACTGGTAGCTGAAATTCCATTTTATTATTCCACCCCAGAAATAAGGGTGGGATGCCCCGATGATAAAAAATTTGAGGTGGTTAAGGAACTGGTTAACAGGTTCAAAAGCAAATACAGGGTAATCGACATAGATGGAGCCAGAATTGAATTTGATGATGGCTTTGGCCTTGTGCGAGCTTCAAATACTCAGCCTGTCCTAGTCCTGAGATTTGAGGCAAAAACCCCTACCAGACTGGAGGAAATAAGAAAAATCATCATGGACGAACTTGCCACATTTAAGGAAGTAGATCTTTCTGGAGGGTCGCACTGAGGTTAATATTCGTTTTAATTATCCTGGCTGCCGGAGAACCTGTTAAATTTGAGGCAAAATATCTTTTTTATGACAACGAAAATGAGGTTGTGTATCTCGTCGATTCATCTTTTGTGGAAAAGGGAAATGTAAAGCTCTATGCAGATAGTATTATTTTCTTGAGAAGGAAAAACCTCTTAAAGGCTTATGGTAACTCAATCCTTATAATTGAAAAAGACACTCTTGTTGGAGACAGTCTATTTTACAACACAGAGACTGAAAACGGCGTAGCATACGGAGGAAAAACTTATCAGGAAAAGGGGTGGCTTCAGGGTAAAGAGATATACAAAGACAGAGGAGATACCCTCTATGTGAAAAGTGGTTTTTTCACATCCTGTGATTTAAATCCACCACATTACCGTTTCAAAACCAAGAAAATGAAGCTTATAAAAAATAATATGGCCATCGTGAAACCCCTAATACTGGAAATACACAATGTCCCTGTAGCAATTCTCCCCTTCTGGTTTTTTCCTGTTGCAAGAGGGCGTAAGTCTGGTTTCATGACGCCCAGATTTGGTCTCAGTTCAAGCGATGGAAAATATTTCAAGAATATTTCCTATTATCTTGTACTCAGCAACTATGCGGACATAACATTCATTCTGGATTTAATTGAAAAAAGAGGGATTAGAGGTGGTATAGACCTAGTATACAATAAGTACCGGCTCTGGAGTGGCAGAATTAATTACCTTCTGGCACAGGAATTATGGCCCATGAAGAGAAGGTGGTCACTGGAAGCATTTCATAAACAAAATCTACCCTATAACATCAAATTGACCATGAGGGCCAATTATTTATCAGACCAGGATTTTCTTAACGACTATGCAGAAACAAAAACAGAATGGTTAAGAAGAGAACTCACCAGTTACATTTCACTTTCAAAGACATACAAAAACACGGTCATAAACCTCTCACTTGATGATAGAAACAATTTAACGGATTCCATTAGAACTACAAGAATACCGTATATTTCTCTTTCCCTTCCTTCTTTGAGAAAAGGCAATTTTAGATTATCGGGGAATCTCAACTTTCTGAGAGAAAGGAAGGATTACCCTGATACTCTCTATACAAGATACGGCAGTAACTTTTCTTTCAGTGGTGGATATAGGTTCAAAATATTTAAGTACCTGCGTTTCAATGCTGGATTTTCAGGTTTTATTGGCTATGCGGATCACGACACTCTTCTCAACAAAAACGTATTTACTAAAGGGATAAGTGGAAACATAGGTTTTTCCACTGTGCTATATGGAAGAACCATTTTTGGTCTGGGACCAGTGCAATATTTCATTCATGTATTCCAGCCTGACATTTCATTCTCATATACTCCGGATCTGGAAAATCCAAGCATTGACTGGTATTTTGTGAAGAAAGGAGGAATAAAACAGGAATGGCTTACACTCAACATAAAAAATAATTTTAAAGCCGCACTTTCTGATAAGGAGGTTGATCTATTTTCATTGAATCTTGGATCTTCCTATAATTTCCTTGATACCCTTGCAAGATTTTCTTCCATAAATTTCTCTGCATTTTCTTCTCAGAGCATCCCCCTGTATGTAAAACTATCTGGACTATATAGTAGAACTCAAGGGAAAATATCCACCCTCAATTTATCCACAGTTTTTAAATACAAGATTCCGCTGCCCAAAGTTGATTTTGAAAATGAGGATTCCACTGCAGAAACATCCTTACTTTCTCTTGGAATCTCGCATAGTTGGACAAAATCTACGTATACCAGTCAGATTTTATCATTGTCGGCAAATTTCAATTTGACCCCAAAAACTCATATTGTGCTCAGTGCGTCCTATGATTTAGAAAAGGGCAAAATGCTCTCCAAGAATCTTACTCTAAGGAGAGATCTTCATTGTTGGGAGGCCACCTTTACTTACAGTGGATTTGGTGATAGATGGGATTATAATTTCAGAATATGGATCAAAAAACTGCCTGATGTAAAACTGGAGAAGGGATTATTTGAACTCTTCCTGCCAGATTAAGCTTTTGCCTTCATTTCTGAACTCTACCCATTTGGATTGCACTGTAAAATATATTTCCAGCAAGTGCTTCACTTCTTCTTTTAACTCTCCCTCCTTTAAAAGCATCTTCAATAAGTCTACTTTTCCTAATAAATTCAATGCATACATATTAATTGCCAATTCAAGAATATCCATTTTTGAATTCGTAATGAGCCATTTAAGACGGGGATATTCCACTCTCTTAAGGAATTCTCTGAAACCTCTTGCCTTTCGCTCAAGTTCTACGCCAAATGCAGTCTCAGGAAGCGGTGCAATAAAAGCAAACCCAAAGGTTATCACAGATGTAACCAGAAGAGGTATCCAGAAATTTGAAGCTAAAGGGGAGATTGTAACCACATCCACATAAAGAAAAAATAGCCCCAAGATGAAAAACAATATAGAAATACTGAGAAATGTCGGTTTGGTCTCAAAAATTTTCCCCTTTAATATGGGTTTCTCCAGTTGCATGGACTCTATAAGATGCTCCTTAAATATGTTTTTCCATTCAGAGAGGTTGTAAAAAAAGAGCTTCATATCCACACTACTGGCAAATTCTTCATAGGAATATACTATTCCCGTGTTCATAATAACGTCTATATTTGTACCGATAAAAATCCGATCCAATATAAATTTCTCGTACTTAAGGAGGGTTTTATCAAAGGTATAATCTTTGAGCCTTCGGAATACAAATGTGGAACCACTTTTATTAATTTCCAGATAACCACGCCTCGCAAGGTCGAAAATAGTGGCTATTAATTCCTGGGGGCCTATATCCCTTGATATGAGAAAAGCAGCTTCAGCAGGCCTTAAATCTTCTGGAAGTGAATATTGAACCACTGTGGGGATATACCGGCTACCTGCAGTGTATTTAAAATAATATAATCCGTAAAGAATTAAAAGAGTCACGGGAAACAAAGAGGGATATTTCAATATAGAAGAAGTAAAGACAAATAAAGAAAGAGTTGAATAGAATATCGAGGTCATCATATCATCCTGCAGATAGCTAATAATAGAGACAGTAATAGTGACAAGGAGCAAAAAAAGATGTATTTTAACACTATAAACCCTTGTAATAACAGAAAAAAACACAATTAAGAACCCGGTAATCCCAAGTATTCCTATTTTTGAAAGGGAAATCCTTTTTCCAAAAGGTGAGTAAAACTTAAGAGGATTCAAAAAATACATGATGAAATTGTAATAGATTTATACTTCAAAATCAAAATACTATATTGACATTACACATAAAATAGAGTATTAAATTATCTACGAGAAGGGAGGCCGGGTGGTCACCTCCTCAAAAGAGGGGGAGGAAAGTCCGGGCTCCAGAGGGCAGGGTGCCACCTAACAGGTGGGCGCCGTAAGGCGACGGATAGGGCCACAGAAACTAGACAGCCAATGGTCCGCCTCAAGCGGACACAGGCTAAGGTGAAACCGTGGGGTAAGAGCCCACGACTCTGCAGGGTAACCTGCAGGGTGGTAACCCTCACCCGGAGCAAGGCCAAACAGGGGCGAGATGGGAGTGGCCCGCTCCCCTCCGCCTTAGGCGGATAAGCCCCGGGTCGGCCGCTAGAGTCCGCCGGTGACGGCGGACCCAGAGAAATGACCACCCTCGACAGAACCCGGCTTACAGGCCTCCCTTCTCATTTCATTTTTAAAAGGTTTGCACTGATTGAAACATCAACTTATAATAAACCATTATGACCCTCCAGAGGGAAGTACTAGAAAAACTTATACATATAGGAATAGCCCTTTCCAGTGAGAAGAATATAGATAAACTTCTGGAGAATATTGTAGATCAGGCTATGGAACTCACAGGAGCTGATGGGGGGAGTATTTATGTAAAAGAGGATAACTCACTAAGTTTTAAAATTCTGAAGAATAAAGTTCTCAAAAAGAAGTTTAAAGGAAAAGATCTTAAAAGTATTTTCCCCATTCATAAAATACCGATAAATTACCATAGCATGGCAGGGTATGCTGCTCTCAAGGGTGAAATTTTGAACTTCAAATCAAGAGAGGAAGCACGGGCCAGTGGTTTTTCCTTTGATGAAAAAATCGAAAAAGCTCTCAAGTACCTGACCCAATCTACCCTGACAATTCCGCTTAAAACCAGAAACGAAGAGGTGGTGGGAGTGCTTCAGCTCATCAACCCTCGAGATAACGGTAAAATCGTTGCATTTAAAGCGGAACATGAAAGTGTGATGAAATATCTTGCCTCTCAAGCAGCAATAGCCATTCAGAATGCCCACCTCATAAAAGAAATAAAAGAAGTTCAGCTGCATGCCATTTATACTCTCTCAAGTGCTGCTGAATTCAGAGATAAAATTACAGGTGACCACATTAAAAGGATCTCTCAAACTTCTTACCTCATCGCGAGAAAACTCGGCCTCGATGAGGATGAATCTGAACTTATACTGTACGCAAGTCCTATGCACGATATTGGGAAAATTGCCATTCCAGACCGGATACTTTTTAAACCAGCAAGATTAACAGAGAATGAATGGAGGGTAATGCAAAAACATACAATATACGGGGCTCAGATAATAGGAGAAACCCCATATCCCCTTTTTCAGTATGCAAAAAATATCGCTCTATATCATCATGAAAGATTTGATGGAAAAGGTTATCCAGAAGGCTTAAAAGGTAAAAAAATTCCTCTTGAGGCAAGAATTGTGGCCATTGCTGATGTTTTTGATGCCCTTGTTACATCCAGACCTTATAAAAAAGCATGGTCCATTGAAAGTGCAATAGAATATATCGCAGAAGAGAGGGGTCATCATTTTGACCCTGAAATAGCCGACATCTTCCTTGATAATATTAAACTGGTTAAGGAAATCTATGGAAAAATTACCTGAAATTTTGGTTTCGGCATATTGTAAAATAGCCTATTTATCCTTAATATTATAACATGCGTGAAGATGATCTATTGCAAAAACTCCAACAATTCTGGGGAATCACTCCAGAGATTATCGTTCCCAATGGTGATGATACACTTGTCTTGAAACACGATTCGGATAAGTTGCTGTTACTCACAGTAGACACAGGATTGGAGAATGTTCATTTTACCACCAAAATTTTGTCTTTCAGGGAAATTGGCTACAGGATATGCGCAGGAGCTCTGTCGGATATCGCGGCAATGGGAGGTATTCCACTGACTATACTGGTAGACCTCGAAGTACCTCCTTATCTCAATGAAAACAACATTATTTCCATATACCAGGGTATCAAAGAATTGCAGGAAAACTACCATTTTTCTATAGGTGGTGGAAATATCGTAAAGGGCAGCAGACTCCGACTGACTATAACCATATTGGGAGAAGTGGAAAAGGATTATTATCTCACCCGTAGTGGTGTTAAGAACGGTGATTATATTTATGTGACAGGAGATCTTGGACGCACACTTATGTTTCTCGACTCGATATATGGACTTCTTGAGATAGACAAGAAAGTATTGAAAATACTGAGAGAAAAATTTGCTTATCCTGAGCCACGAATAAATCTTATAAAAGAATTAAAACAAAAATATCGAATTAATGCGGCTATTGATATTTCAGATGGATTGGGTCTCGATCTCAGCAGAATGGCAAAAATGTCTGGGATGGATATCTTTATAGAAGGCAAAAGTATTCCCTTGCACCCAGAGTTGAAAAAGCTAGACTTTGAAAAAAAACTACTTTTGCTAAAAGCCATTCAGAGTGGTGAAGAATATGAAGTTGCTTTTTCGTCACCGGATGATATTTCTCACCCCCTTGTGACGAAGATTGGTCATGCTGCTGATGGAACTGGAAGAGTCATCATGACACTTGAAGGAAAAGATAAAGAAATATCACGAATGGGATATGATCACCTCGAAGAATTAAACAAGTAATTTCTCAACCCTTATTCCCTGAGGTGAACTCACCAATAGAATAGACACACTTTTATCAGCGGGATACAGATCCAGTAAGCTTTCTGTATCAATTACAGATAAGCCTTTTAAATTTTCTTTAATTTCACCCAGTTTAACACCTTTAAAAAGTATCCTTAAATCAACGCCCAATTCCCCCAGTCTTGCAAGAGATTCGAAGAAAAATTTATCTTTTGATCCTTTTACTTCAAGATCACTATAAGGCATCCCTGGGTTAAATGGGTTATTTTTGAAGTAAATTTCTAGTTCTTCTATAAGCTCCGGAACATCACATTCATCAAGGCTAAAACCACTTGCAGGTGCATGCCCACCGTAATCTATAAAAAGATGCGCCAGTTCGTTTAATACATCAAGAGAGTTAAATCCATAAGGGGCTCTAACTTCTGCTACTGCTTTGCCACCGCTTTTTCTGCCAAGAACAATTGTAGGAACTCCGTAAGCATCCTTTAACTGAGAAGCGAGAAAACCCAAATACTGTGGCTCCACATTCTCCATATCTATAACTATGTAGTCTCTTACTCTTTTTACCCTCTTCTTGGCCTCTTCAAGAAGTTCCTGGGTGGTTTTTTGCCACTTATCTATGGCATCAAGTATAGGGATGAGATACTCTTCCGCGTCTGCAGGGTCCTGGGCCATTAACAATTTTACTCCTACATTATCTCCGTTAGTGGACTTACCTGCAGATATTATGGAGATGAGGTTTTCAATGGAAGGCTTCTGTTTTTTGTAAGATTCATAAGCCTTCAAATACGGAGAATTGAACCAATCGAAAAGCTTCCTGCCCTCGTTAATGAAAATCTTGTTTTCACAGAAAGGTGGAACTCTATCGGCAATGGTGCCCACCATGGTGAGGACAAAAAATTCTGGCAGGTTATTCCTTATTTCATTTAGATCCCACCCTAATTTTAATTTGAGCAGTTCCCATGCTACTTTAAATGATACTCCGACTCCTGCAAGATACCGGAATGAACCTCCTCCCAATTTGGGATTAACAATATAAGTATCAGGCAAGATATCAGGAAGTTCATGATGATCAGTTATGACAACATCTATACCTTCCCTTTTTGCATATTCAACACCTTCGATACAAGAAGAGCAGGAGTCAACTGTAACAATAAGCTGCACACCTCTTCGTTTGAATTCATCAATTGTTTCAGGTTGAAGGCCGTACCCCTCATTTTTCTTGGAGGGAATATAATGGGAAGCATCTCCTCCAAGCTGTTTAATAGCTTTAAGGAGTATAACGGTAGAGGTTATACCATCAGCATCTTCATGTCCAAAAACAAGAATATTCTCTTTTTTACCCACACCCCTCAGTATCCTGTCCACAGCAGTATAAAGATTTGGCAGTGTGGATGGTGGCTGTAAATTCTCCAGAACAGGATTGAACGTAGCTTCAGCTAAGTCGATATTCGTAACGCCTTTTTTTATTAAAACCTCTGCAAACTCCTCCGGTATGTTGAATTTCTCCACTATCTGTTCTTTCAAACTCTCATCCGATTTTCCCATATCTACCTGCCAAATTAAAAAAGCGGGTGACGGGACTCGAACCCGCGACCCTCAGCTTGGGAAGCTGATGCTCCACCACTGAGCTACACCCGCCTGGTATATAAAATATAATTTGTGTTAACTGAACGTTCAAGCCCGAAATCTCACTTTTTGAATCCCTTGAGGACAAGTACTGGAGTTCTGGATAATTTCAGCACCTTTTCAGTGACACTTCCCATGAAGGCACGTTCAAATCCTGTTCTTCCATGAGTGGGCATAACAATAAGATCAAATTTTCCCCTTCGAGCGTATTCTGAAATTTCCGTTCCGGCATCCATACCCTCCAGTACTGCAAAAGAGGCCTTTTCAAAATTAAATTCGCTCATTAGCCTTCTTAGAATTGACTTCTTTAACACCTCTACATCCCCAATGGAAAACGGAACTTCAGTTTCTCCTGCAACAGCTGGGTAAAGCTCTGCTACATTCAACACGACAATCTCTGAACCAAAACTATTCGCAAGTTTCTTGGCATCTTCAAAAGCTTTCTTAGAGTATTGTGAGAAATCTGTGGGGAAAAGAATTCTTGAGAATTTAACTTTTTTCCTGCTCTGCTTAACAACAAGACACGGAATCCGACTCTTCCTGGTTACCTTCCATGGAGTTATGCCAAAACCAGTTTTTTTATGAGAAACTCCTATTATAATTAAATCATATCCGTTCTCAGATTCTTTCAATACTTCGAGATAGGGGATCCCTTCCCTGAAAATAGCATCCACCTTTATACCTGAGTCCTGGAATGTAGAAACTACCCGGGAAAGTTTATCCTGGGCTTTATTTCGTAGTTCCTCAAGACTTTTCTCCAGTTCTGCTATATTTAGTGTGTCAGCATAAAAATTGATAAGTTCTCTAAGAGTCCATGGGAATACATGAAAAAGCGTAATCCTTGAATTCCATGTCTCTTTAAATTTTGCAGCATATTCAAGAGCGTGAAATGAACCTGCAGAAAAATCAAAGGGAACAAGAATGTTTTTATACATACCTGCCTCTTATTTGTTCTCTTCAGGCTTTCTCTGCTCCAGCCAGAGGAGTCTCTCCCACCTTTCGTTAACAAACCTCTGAATTTCTTCAATCAGATCTGGTCTGTTTAAAATATGTTTAAATCTTCCTTGTGGTTTTAAAAATTCTATAACTGGAAGTGGATTACGCGGCTTGTAGTTGATTTTGTAGTAGCCGTTTTCCACCTCATAGAGAGGCCAGAATTTTGTTTCCACTGCCAGTTTGGCAAGCTCGATTGACATATGTGCAGGATATCCCCATCCAGGCACACATGGCGAAATAATTGAAATAAAAGTGGGGCCTTCCACACTAAGAGCTTTTCTAACTTTCCTTATAAGGTCATTCCAGTGACTGGGTGACGCCTGGGCAGCGTAAGGAAGATTATGTGCAGCTACAATCTCTGTGAGGTCCTTTCTGTGCTGGGTTTTTCCGGGGATTACTTTACCAGCAGGAGATGTTGTAGTATGAGCAGCAAATGGGGTTGCGCTTGACCTCTGGATGCCGGTATTCATATAACCTTCATTATCATAAAGAATATAGAGGAAATTGTGCCCTCTTTCAATGGCACCGGACAAACTCTGCAACCCTATATCGTAAGTACCACCGTCTCCTCCAAAAGCAATAAACTTAATCTTTTTATTTCCAGGGATTTTGCCCTTCTGAAGTAAAGCCTTATAAGCTGATTCCACACCTGATATAGTAGCAGCTGCATTCTCAAAGGCATTATGTATCCACGGCACAGGCCATGCTGTGTAGGGGAAAATTGTGGTAACAACCTCCATACAACCCGTAGCATTGGCGACAACTACAGGGTCGTCCGCTGCACCAAGAATCATCTTTATAATTGCAGGGAAAGGACACCCGGCACATGCACGGTGCCCGGGTGCAAGACCTTCTGTTCTCTTCGAAAGTTCTTTTAAATTTAATGTAAGTTTTTCAGACATTTTTGCCTCCTATTCCCTTACACCAATATATTCAACCATATCAACCTTCTTGCCCTCTTTGAGAGCTTTCACACGCTCTATAATATGAATAGCATCTTCCATGGGGAAATCTCTGCCACCGAGACCAAAAACAAATCCCATCATTTTCGGCCTGGTTTCAAGATCATAAAGAGCCGACTTGGTCTCATTGAACACCGGACCACCCATAGTGTTAAGAGAATCTGCTCTATCCATAACCCCTATTGCTTTAACGTTTTTGAAAACTTCTCTTAACTCCTCGAATGGGAACGGTCTGAAAACTCTGAGCCTCACCAGGCCAACTTTTTCTCCCTTCTCCCTCATCAGATTTACTGCCTCTTTCATGGTCCCAGCAGCAGAGCTCATAGCCAGCACTGCATATTCTGCATCCTCCATTCTGTACGGCTCTATAAATGCTGGAAAGTCTGTCCCGAATTTTTTGTTATACTCCTCTACCACGCTGTTAATCACTTCTTTGGCGTATTTCATTGCTTCAACCTGCTGTCTCTTGTGTTCAAAATAGTAGTCCTGAAGATCCAGAGGCCCTACTGTTATAGGATTATCCACATCAAGAATATTATACAAAGGCTCTCTCTCACCTATAAATTCCTGAACTTCTTGGTCCTCAAGAACTTCTACAACCTCCATCTCATGGCTGATAATAAATCCATCTAAGGTTACCATAAGTGGTAGATTCACAGTCTCCGCTATCTTTATTCCCATAATAACAGAATGATATGCTTCATTGGCATTTTCAGTATATACCTGAATCCACCCTGCATCTCTTGAACCCATTGTATCAGAATGATCACAATGTATATTAATTGGGCCGGAAAGAGCCCTATTCACCACAGCCATTACTATAGGGAGCCGGAGTGAAGACGCAATGTAAAGGATCTCGTGCATCAATGCCAGACCCTGGGAAGCTGTTCCAGTCATAACTCTTGCACCTGCAGCCGAAGCACCAACACATGCCGACATTGCCGAGTGCTCAGATTCTACAGGTACAAATTCGGTATTCACCAGACCATCTGCCACATATTTAGCAAAAATTTGTACGATTTCAGTGGCAGGAGTAATAGGGTACGCAGCCACCACATCTGGATTAATCTGTTTCATTGCATAGGCATATGCCTCATTTCCTGTTAAAGCCATTCTTTTTCTATTTTTGACAGCCATTATATTTCCTCCTTTACCATCTCAATTGCTCTAATTTTGGGAGGACACACCTGCTCGCAGATACCACATCCTTTACAGTACTCATAATCGAAGGCAACAACTTTACCATCTTTAACCTTTATCGCGGAATCCGGGCAGTAAAGCCAGCAGAGAAGACAGTGAACACATTTATCTTCATTCCACACGGGTTTCTGAATTCTCCAATCCCCAGTTTTAAACTCAGGGGATGTAGGAGCAACGGGAATTATTGCCCCTTCGGGCAATTCCTTCCATCCCTTCTTTTTCATAATCCTTTTACCTCCTCATAGGCCTTTTTTATAGCCTGGAGATTACCTTTTACTATATTTTCCTTGTATTTGACTTTTAACCTTTCTTCCACAGCTTTTAAAAAGGTGTCAAAATCGATAAGACCTGTAACTCTCACCAGAACCCCGAGCATGGGAGTATTTGGAAGATTCCTGCCGAGAATTTCTTCAGATATTCCGGTAGCATCCACAGTGTAGACCTTCGCATTAATGTTGAATTTTTTCTTGATTTCCTCAGGCTGCATTTTGGAATTTACTATGAGAATAGTATCTTCATTGAGTCCTTCTCTCACCCTTTCTGTCGGTAACAAAGTGGGGTCAAGAACCATCACCACATCAGGCTCCTTAATTCCATAATGTATCTTAATGGGATTATCACTAATTCTGTTGTATGATGTAACCGGTGCACCTCTTCTCTCTGGACCATATTCTGGGAAAGCCTGGATGTATTTACCTTGGTGAATCATGGCTTCTCCGAGAAGAAGGGCAGCCGTTTTGGCCCCCATTCCTCCTCTACCGTGCCACCTTATTTCCAGCATTTCTTTGCTTTTCACCATTTCTCACACTCCTTTGTAGACAAGTAAATTATAATGCTTATATAGATAAAAAAGCAACTTGACTGAATATTAACGAAGTTTTATCCTTTTACCTTACAGGAGGTAATAGATGATTGAAATCAGGATGCATGGGAGAGGAGGTCAAGGAACAGTTGTAGCTTCTAAAATTCTTGCAGATGCAGCCTTCAAGGATGGGAAATATGCCCAATCTTTTCCCCAGTACGGCGTGGAAAGGAGAGGGGCCCCTGTGGTAGCATTTACACGCATTGCAGAGCATGAAAACGAACTTGCCGTCCGATCCAATATCTATGAACCCGATCATCTTGTAATACTGGACCCCACATTAATAGGAGCAGTGGATGTGTTTCATGGCCTTAAAGAAGGTGGTTGGGTTATTATTAACACACCAGAGCCTCCAGAAAAATTCGATGTAGATCCGGAGTATCAGGTTGCCACAGTGGATGCATCCGGCGTCGCTATCAAGTACCGTCTTGGTTCAAAAACCCAGCCTATTGTTAATACTGCAATACTCGGTGCATTCGTCAGAGCCACAGGGATAGTTACCCTGGATTCCCTGCTCAGAGCCATACAGGAAAATTCTCCCGCAAAAAAAGAAGAGAACGTAAAAGCTGCTGAAGAAGCTTATAATTCAACAAAAATAAAAGAATAGGGGGAATTATGGAAATTAAAGCAAAGGAAGTGGTCATAAAAGGTGAGAAGGATTTACCCGAGGTCCCTATTTCTCAAGGTTTCTCTCTGGTTAAAAAAACGGGGACCTGGCGCAATGTCAGGCCAGTCATGGCAACAAGAAGTGCTCCCTGTCAGAATGCGTGCCCTCTCAGAGTGGGAATTCCTGCTTTTATAGATCTGCTTACTAAATCACATCCTGAAAAAGCGGCATTTGAAATTCTTAAACAGAATCCCTTTCCTAGTATCACCGGAAGATTGTGTCCTGCCAAATGTGAAATTGGATGCAATAGAAATAAATACGATGAAAAGATCTCTATAAAAGAGCTTGAGAGATTTCTGGGCGATCTTGTACTCGAAAAAAAGGAATTAAAGGTTCAAAAGAAGCGAGACAAAAGGGTTGCAATTCTCGGTGCATCCACAGCTGGGATGGCTGCAGCATATCGTCTTCTCCTGGACGGAATCGACGTGACTGTATTTAGCCAAACTGGAGTGAGCTTCGAGGATATAAGGGGAAAAATTGATTCAAAAATCGTAGATACAGAAGAAAAATTATTAAAAGATGCCGGACTGAAAATAGTAAAGAAGACAAATAAGAATATTGATACGCTGAGCAAAGAGTTTGACGGTGTTTTTGTTGCCACAGATATCTATCCAGATCTGGTAAAAATTAAAGACACTAAAATTGGAAGTACTGATTATAAAAATGTATTCGCCGGCGGAGATACAAAGGACATATCCAAGAATATTAAAACCGGATTAACTGGAGCAAATTCCATTATTTCTGTCCTGAAGGGCGAGGAGCCACAGCCTGAACCGAGATTGCCAAGAGTAGTTTCCTATAAGGAAATTGTGGTGGATTATTTTAATCATATACCAGCAATTAAAGAGATCAGGACCGTAGAAGAAGCTATTAAGGAAGGAGATAGATGTTTTTCCTGTGGATACTGTAATTCCTGTGGCAACTGCTATATATTCTGTCCCGATGCAGCGATAAACTGGGGCAATGATCAACCTGAATTCATCTATGATTATTGTAAAGGGTGTGGAATTTGTGTTACAGAATGTCCAAGAAATGCCCTTGAGATGATACCAGAAAGGTAAGGAGGATAACATGAGTTTTAAAAAAGTTCTCACAGGAAACCATGCAGTATCTTATGGGGCAATGCTTTCAAAGGTTGAAGTAATTTCAGCTTACCCAATAACACCACAAACCCAGGTGGTGGAACTCCTCTCAGAACTTGTAGCTGATGGTCATTTAAATGCCCTTTTTGTTACTGTTGAATCAGAACACTCTGCCATGTCTGCATGTATAGGAGCTTCAGCAGCTGGAGCCAGAGCCTTCACTGCAACCTCAGCACAGGGTCTTGCCCTCATGCATGAGATGTTACATTGGGCCGCAGGAGCCAGATTACCTATAGTTATGGCAAATATAAATAGAGCAATGGCCCCTCCCTGGTCTATTTGGACTGAACAAAATGATTCGCTATCACAAAGAGACACAGGCTGGATGCAGATTTATGTTGAATCAAACCAGGAAGTACTTGACAACATTATTCTCTCTTACAAGGTTGCTGAACAAGTTTACTTACCTGTAATGGTGGTGCTGGATGCATTTGTGCTTTCCCATACCTCAGAGCCAGTAGAAATTTATGACCAGGAAAAAGTGGATGAATTTCTCCCTCCTTACAATCCACAGTATAAAATAGAACCAGGTAATCCCATAGGTTACGGAGCGCTTGCTGCACCGGATACTTACTTCGAATTCAGATATAAAATACAGAGAGCTATGGAAAATGCTTTGGATTTATTTGAAAAAGAAGGAAAACTCTTCGGAGAAATATTCGGAAGAGAATACGGTCTAGTAGAAGAACACATGATGGATGATGCAGATTATATTCTCGTGACTACATCAACAATTACCTCCACTGCGAAGGTGGCTGTAAAAAAGCTGAGAGAAAGGGGAGAGAAAGTTGGTATTCTCAAACTAAGGGTTGTAAGGCCTTTTCCACTTGAAAAACTAAGGCACGTACTTTCCGGCAGGAAAAAAGTTGGAGTTATAGACAGAAATATCTCCTTCGGGCATCACGGAATCTTCTATCAAGAGATCAAGTCTGCCCTTTATCCCATGGAAAAGAGGCCTCCAGTTTTCGGTTATATAACAGGACTGGGAGGCAGGGATGTTAAGGTTGAGGATATCATTGATATTTATGAAGATTTGAAAAAGAGAGAAACGGTTGAGGATATAATCTGGAAGGGGGTTAAGTTATGATTATGAAAAACTGGAAGGTTTCTCAAGATGAACTTTTGCTCAATGGGCATGTTGCATGCCAGGGGTGCGGTGGCGCCCTCGCCATGCGTCTTGCATTGAAGGCACTTGGAGAAAATACTGTAATTACAATACCCGCCTGTTGCTGGACTATAATTTCAGGAGATGTTTTATATCACGCTTTAAAGGTTCCTGTATTTCATACAGCCTTCGAAACAGCAGCAATAACTGCATCCGGCCTTAAAGCAGGGCTTAGAATGAAAGGTAAGGAAGATACCACTGTTATGGCATGGGCTGGAGATGGGGGGACATTCGATATTGGTATCCAGGCTCTATCAGGTGCTGCAGAAAGAAACGAAGATATAATTTATGCAGTATATGACAACGAAGCTTATATGAATACCGGGATTCAGCGTTCCAGTGCTACACCATGGGGGGCATGGACTACCACAACACCTGTAAGACACCCGGAGGACAAACCTAAAAAGAACATAATGGAAATCATGGCCGCTCATGGTATACCATATGCTGCAACAGCGACTCCTGCATACCCTGAAGATCTTATACGTAAGTTTAAAAAAGCTAAAGAAATCAAAGGGATGAGATTCATTCATATCCTGGCTCCATGTCCACCGGGATGGAAAATTCCATCGGATATCTCCATAAAGGTGGCAAGACTGGCAATTCAAACGGGAGTTTTTCCTCTATATGAGATTGAAAATGGTAAAAAATATACCATCAATTATTTACCCCCTGAGAAGCTTCCGGTAGTAGAATATCTAAAAGTACAGGGAAGATTTAAACATCTAAAAGAGGAAGATGTGGAGCTCATCCAGAAGATGGTAGACGAAAACCTGAACAATCTATTAAGAAAACATGAGTTAACTCATGGAACTTTAGAAAACATCCCAAAACCAGAATTTTACAAATAATATTGATAAGGAGATAGGAAGATGAAAGGGACCAATGCATGGAGTAAAGTGGATAAAAAAGAGGTTTTTGATTTTGCAGAAAATTATAGAAAGTTCCTCTCCCAATGTAAAACTGAAAGAGAGGTAGTAGAGTATATGAAAGAACTATTGGAAGACCAAGAGGGACTCAAACTATTCGAGATAAGAGGGAAAGCCCTCGTTATTTTTGCCGATACTGGGGATGTTAAAAATGGATTCCGCATAATTGCCTCACATATAGATGTCCCGCGAATAGATCTTAAGCCCAATCCTCTTTTTGAGGATACTGAACTTGCTATGATGGAAACTCACTATTATGGTGGAATTAAAAAATATCAATGGGTTGCAAGGCCCCTCGCACTTCGCGGAGTTGTTGTAAAAGAGGATGGAACTGTGATAAAGGTGAATATTGGTGATAAAGAAGGAGATCCAGTCTTTACTTTTGCAGACTTGCTGCCTCACCTCTCAAGAAAGATACAAGGGGATAAGAAAATAAGCGAAGCTATTCCTGGAGAAAAGCTCGATCTTCTCGTGGGAAGCATACCTGTTGAAGAAATAATTAAGGATAAAGAAGTGAAGGACAAAGTAAAAGGGAATATTCTCCGAATTCTCAAAGAACACTATAATATCGAGGATGAGGATTTCGTCTCCGCTGAAATAGAAATTGTACCACAGGGAGAAGCAAAGGACGTTGGATTCGATAAAGGTCTCATAGGTGGATATGGACACGATGATAGAGTCTGTGCCTATACTTCTGTCATGGCAATAAAAGATGCCCAAAAATTTGCGAAACCCGCACTTGTTATTCTCTACGATAAAGAGGAAATCGGTTCTGATGGAAATACCGGGGCACAATCCCTGGCAATAGAATATGTTATCACCCAGATTTTAAAAGAAAAAGGAATTACTGATTACTATACCTTAAGAGAGGTCATGTATAAATCAGAAGCTATATCAGCAGATGTTACCGCAGGAGTCAATCCAGGCTGGAAGGAGGTCCATGAAATCAAAAATGCCGCAAAGATTGGATATGGTCTTGCTATTTCAAAATACACAGGTCATGGAGGGAAATACAGTTCAAATGATGCTCATGCAGAATTCGTGGCTAAACTTAGAAGAATCCTGAATAAGAACAATGTAGTCTGGCAGGTTGCAGAACTGGGCAAAATTGATGAAGGTGGAGGTGGAACTGTTGCAAAATACCTGTCCAAGTTTGGCATAGACACCATTGATGCAGGCGTGCCTCTTCTGGGAATGCATTCACCCTTCGAGATTGCCTCTAAGGTTGATATCTATATGGCCTATAAAGGCTACAAAGCTTTCCTGGAAACAGAGTAGAAATATGAACTCCCGAAGGTTGAATCAGTTCATTTTTATAACTCTTTTAGCAGCAATTTCTTACAAACTTCCCCTCCTTCTAGATCTTACAAAAGGCCAGCGTATTAACCTGGTGATATTTCTTGTTGCTGCACTTTTGTGGATTACAGAAGTTGTACCCCTCTTTGTTACTGCACTGATAATTCTCTTTCTTGAAGCAGTATGGCTCAAACCGAATGCTCCGGGAACCTCACTTTCTACATATTTGTCACCCTTTTTCTCATCGGTTATTCTCCTGTTCCTTGGCGGATTTGTTCTGGCTAAGGCACTGGAAACTTATAAACTGGATGAAATATTCGCTAAGAAGATACTACAACGAACTGGAACCAAACCTTCATCAGTACTTTTTGGTTTTATGCTTGTGACTGCTTTTCTTTCCATGTGGATGTCAAATACAGCCATAACAGCATTGATGATAGCAGTGGCATTACCTCTTGTTCGTAAAATTGACGATAAAAATTTTACAAAGGCTCTGCTCATCGGTATTGCGTTTTCTGCAAATATAGGAGGGATGGGAACCCCTATTGGGACGCCGCCTAACGCCATCGCCATGGAAGCCCTGAAATCTCAAGGCGTACAGCTTTCCTTCACAAGGTGGTTGATGCTCGCGCTTCCTCTTACTTTATTGCTACTACTGGTAACGTGGGGAATACTCAGCATATTCTTCAGGAGTAAAGCTCAGAAAATAGAAATTAAATTTGAAGAACAACCTGTAATAGAGACAAAAGGTAAGGTAGTCCTTATTACCTCCCTTGTAACCGCCCTTCTATGGCTTACAGCTGAAGTTCATAGGATTCCCTCCTCAATAGTCGCCCTTATTCCCATAATAGTATATTTTTCATCGGGTATTCTTGAGAGGAAGCATTTCAACTCCCTCAGCTGGGATGTGCTAATCCTCATGGGGGGTGGATTATCTCTGGGTAAAGCATTCGGTGTCACAGGGCTCAGTAAATGGCTGGTGCATTCCATAGGGTTTAAATATATGTCTCAATATGCAGTTCTTGCAGTTCTGGTGATAATAACCATAGTTCTTACCAACTTTATGTCAAATACCAGTACGGCTGCTCTTGTAATTCCCCTTGCATTAAGCCTCGAAGCAAATCCTGTGGCCTTTGCAATGTGTATTGCACTATCTGCATCTGCTTCAATGTTACTTCCTGTCAGTACTCCACCCAATGCAATTGCTTACAGTTCAGGTATGCTGAGGGTGAAGGATATGTTCATGACAGGGCTGGTGATAACCACCCTTATGGGAATACTAATTCTTACTTTTCAATATTTTTGGGTACATTTAATAGGTATGTGAGGTGATACTATGGAAACTGCAAAATTTGAAACATGCCCCAAATGTGGTTCTCAGTCAATGAAAAATATCATACACGTCAAACATGGAAAGGAGCCTGTGATTTATGTGCAATGTGCAAAATGCGGCAGTTTTGTAGCAGGTTATGTGTTAAAAACCTATATCTCCGATAAAACTTATGAAACACTATTAGAAATAATGCATTTGGAATCATGTACGGACTCTCGAGATTTCACTCACAAAATAGAGGCGTTTTCCAAAGGCATAGAGGAGGAATACAAAAAGGCTTTGGAGATAGCAAAAACAGGAAAGGAAAAAAGAAAAGCAGAGAAAATAATTGGTGAAAATATTAAGTAACACCGAATTGCTTGATTCTACAGCTGAACTCCATTATATTTTGAGCCATTATGAAAATATTTCTGCCTGAGGGAAAAGTATTAGAAGTTGAGAATATTAAAGGGAAGAGAATACTGGATCTGTTACCCCAGTCCAGGGAATACCTGGTTGCAAAGGTTGATGGAAACCCTGTGGATCTTACCTACCTCCTGGAGGGAAATGAAGAAAAAGTAGAGGTTTTTGACTTTAAATCAGACCTCGGACGGGAAACCTACTGGCACACCTCTGCTCACGTTCTTGCTCAGGCTGTAAAAGAATTATTTCCGGATGTAAAGATCACCATTGGCCCTGCAATAGAAAATGGTTTTTACTATGATTTCGATCTGGGGGGTAAGACATTCACTCCAGAGGATCTCAAAAAAATAGAAGAAAGAATGAGAGAAATAATCAAAAGAGACTTACCCCTTAGAAGAGAAATTCTTAATAAAGATGAAGCAATAAAGTTGTTCAAAAATATAGGAGAGGATTACAAAATTGAGATTCTTGAAGAGATTCCCGATAAATATGTTTCTGTTTACAGACAGGGGGACTTCGTGGACCTCTGCCGGGGCCCTCATCTTCCTTCAACTGGATATGTAAGAGCGATTAAGATACTTTCCTCCTCTTCCAGCTACTGGAGAGGAGATGAAACAAGAGAAGTCTTGCAGAGAGTATATGGCATCTCCTTTCCTCATAAATCTCAGCTTAAAGAATACATGAAAAAACTGGAGGAGGCGAAAGCCCGCGACCACAGAAAGCTGGGTAGAGAGCTTGATCTTTTCTCCATTAATGAAGATGTAGGACCGGGCCTGATTTTATGGCATCCCAAGGGGGCAACTATCCGAATGATCATAGAGGATTTCTGGCGAAAAGAACATATAAAGAGGGGCTATCAGCCGGTATATACTCCTCATGTGGGAAGAACAAAGCTATGGGAAATATCCGAACATCTGGAATATTACAAGGAGAACATGTACCCCTCCATGAAACTGGAAAATGTGGAATACTACATTAAACCAATGAATTGTCCCTTCCATATTTTGATATATAAATCAAGAGGAAGAAGTTATAGGGACCTTCCTATCAGATATGCAGAAATGGGCACAGTGTACAGATATGAACGCTCAGGTGTTTTACACGGTTTGTTAAGGGTGAGGGGGTTCACACAGGATGATGCACATATTTTCTGTACTCCGGAGCAGGTAGAGGACGAAATTGTCAAGGTACTGGATTTCACTCTTTTTATATTGAAAAGTTTTGGCTTCAAGGATTTTAATATTTATGTATCTACAAGACCGGAAGATTCAGTGGGTAGCCCAGAAATGTGGGAGCTGGCTACAAAGTCTTTAATAAAGGCTGTAGAAAAATTGAATCTCAAATACTCCATTGATGAAGGTGGAGGCGCCTTCTATGGACCAAAAATTGATGTGAAAATTAAAGATGCACTGGGTAGGGAGTGGCAGTGCTCGACCATTCAGTTTGATTTTAACCTCCCTGAGAGATTTGACATAACTTACAGAGACAAAGACGGTAAAGACAAAAGGCCTTATATGATACACAGGGCACTCCTGGGATCTATGGAAAGATTCCTAGGCACGTTGATCGAACACTATGCAGGTAATTTCCCGGTATGGCTCGCCCCTATTCAGGTTGCTATCCTGCCCATCACCACGGAAAATGAAACATATGCTCAGAGGGTATATGAAAAACTTATTAATGAGGATATCCGTACTTATATGGATACCAGAACCGAAAAGATTGGCTATAAAATTCGAGAGGCAGAATCTCAAAAAATACCATATATGTTGATAATAGGGAAAAAGGAAGAAGAAAATAGTACAGTTTCGGTAAGAAAACACAGGAAGGGTGACATTGGAAGTATGAAAATAGAAGATTTTATTAATCTCATTAAAGAAGAAATAAACAAAAAGGAGGAGTACCATTAACGGAGGAGTACATAGACCATCATTTAGAAAAGGAAAAAATAAAGTAGAACCCTACAGGGTAAATGAGCGTATTAGAGTCCCTGAAGTCAGGGTTATTGGACCCGATGGGAAGCAGATTGGGATCATGAAAACGAGGGATGCTATACAACTTGCATATGATATGGGGCTGGATCTTGTGGAGGTCTCTCCCAACGCTAATCCACCTGTCTGCAAAATTTTAGATTACGGTAAATTTAAATACGAAGAGAGGAAAAAGCAAAAAGAAGCAAAGAAAAAGCAGGCGGGGGAAGTCAGAGAAATATCCATGGGACCGAGAATCAGCGAGCATGACCTTGGTGTAAAACTGAAAAAGGTTAGAGAATTTCTGGAGGATGGAGCAAAAGTTAAAATCAGAATCTTTTTCAAAGGAAGGGAGCTCGCCCATCCTGAATACGGGGAAGAGCTGATTAAAAAAATTTTAGAAGAACTAAACGAAGAAGCACAGGTGGAAATTCCACCTAAAATGGATGGGAGAAATCTGACCTGTCTGTTGAAACCTGTTAAAAAGAACTGAAATAACATACTCTTAAAATAAAGGAGGATTAATATGCCTAAAATGAAAACAAAAAGATCAGCTGCAAAAAGATTTAAAATAACCGGAGGAGGTCATTATAAGAGAAGGAAGGCCTTTAAAAGCCATATTCTCACCAAAAAAACAGCAAAAAGAAAAAGAAATCTCCGAAAACCCACTCTGGTTGATAAGACAGAAGAACACAAGATCAAGAAACTTCTCCCTTACAGTGCATAAAATAACTAAATGGATTTTACAGCTTTAAAGAAGTTTTTTGAAAATAAAAAAATAACTGTAATATTTGGAGGATGGTCTGGAGAACGAGAAGTTTCTCTTCGCTCGGGTCGTAGAGTGCTGGATAGTTTACTAAGACAGGGATTTAAGGCCGAAGGGTTTGATCTCAAAAGGGAGAATCTACATCTTATCAGGCCCGGTTTTACAGATGTCGCCCTCATAATGCTACATGGACGCCCGGGAGAAGATGGAACCATTCAGGCTATTTTTGAACTTCATGGTATTCCCTACACCGGATCAGGAGTTGAGGCTTCGGTCATTGGCATGGATAAAATTACAACCAAATACATTTTGAAAGCCCATAATATAAGAACCCCTGAATATTTCTTTATTCCACTCTGGGCAAATTTAGAGGAATTCGGGGAGAAAGCTCTTAATCAATTGGGAATTCCATGTGTTGTTAAGCCCCGCTCCGAGGGATCCAGCCTGGGAGTCAAAATATGCCATACTGAAGAAGAATTTCACAATGCTTTAAAGGATACAAGGGGAAAATACGGAGATTTATTTGTTGAAAAATATATCAAGGGTAAAACTGTTACCGTGGGGATCCTTGGCACAGCTGAGAAGAGTTTTCCACTTCCTGTTTTAGAATTACGTGTAAAAGGAAGGGAATTTTACGATTATAAGGCAAAATATACAAAGGGGCTTACGGAATTTATAATACCTGCTGAAATTTCCCAACACTCTACAAAAGAGTTACAGGAGGCTGCTCTTTTAACTCACAGAGTAATAAGTTGTAAGGGCTTCTCTCGAGTCGATGCTGTCGTGGATGAAGATGGGAATTACTATATTCTTGAAATCAACACAATTCCTGGAATGACAGAACTATCTGATCTCCCAAAGGAAGCTGAGGCAATGGGCATCTCCTATGATGAGGTGGTACTTTATATTCTCAGGTCTGCTTTTGAGTGAAAAAATAGAAATTAAACCATTGATCAGGATATTTTTTCAAATACCTTTTCATAAGATTTAAACAATCCTTTTTTGTATTATCCAAATCCAGGGGATGTACTTTTACTTTAGTAATTCCTTTCTCTTCAATACTCACTGTAAAATAAGGCTCAGCTCCAATCAGCTGAGGAATCTTAAATGCTCCTAGAGGAACCATCACTTTTCTACCCATAAATTCAATAATTTCGCCATTTCCTGAAGTTACCCTGTCTATCAGAATCACCAATAAAAAATCTTCGTCTTTCCTCAATTCCCTGATCATCTTGAGAGTATCCTCTCCAGCAGTGTAAATTTCTACCCCGCCTCTGTATTTTTCTATAATATTTCTCATAGGTTTTGGGAACCTCTCCATCACAGCCTTCACTCTATACCCATCTTTGTTTATCCTGGACGCTACAATATCCCACGGGCCCATATGAATTGAGAACAAAACCACCTTTTTCCCCCTAAGCGGCTCAAGTTCAGTGAAGTCTACCGCTTGTTTCCATTTCTCATGAGTATGCAGTTTTAACATTCTCAGATAGGTAAGATAAAAATTTCTGAAAGTCTGCCTTACCAGTTTATTTAATTCTCTTTTATTTAGGGATGGATAAATAGTCCTGAGATTCATGGCCACAACTTTGGTTCTCCAATCGAAGGGGCGAAGAACATCAGCCAAAAGTATCAACAGGATTCTGAGAAACCAGTAGGGTAAGATCCTTACCAGAGGTATTACCAAGGGGAAGAAGACCATTATGCCACCTCCAGGTAAACTTTTTCTATTCTTTCAGCTATAATCTCCCAATCGTATTTTCTGGCAAATCTTAAAGCATTATTCACTAAACTGTTTCTCATAGCATTATCTCTTATAAGAAACATTAGCTTTCGGGATAAATACTCAGGACTTTCATTTTCAAACAGTATACCGTTAAAGCCCTCCTTTATCACTTCCATGTATCCTGGAATATTTGATGCAATCACAGGGACTCCTGAAGCCATTGCTTCAAGTAGTACCATGCCGAAGCTTTCTCCTCCTCTGGAAGGAGCTACAAATACATCGAGACTTTTATAAAAGGCAGGAACTTTACCTCTTTCTATCTGTCCTAAAAATTTAAATTTTATTCCTGAAGCCCTGGCCATGAATTCATATTTTTTGCGAAGCGGACCATCACCCCCGACTATTAACTCTACATTGTTCCGTAGAAAATCAGATATAGCCAGAGCCTTAATCAAAATATCAAGCCCTTTTCTCGGTTCCAATCTACTGAGAAAAGCCACCCGAATTTTATCTGTCTGGTCTTTTATGAGTTTTTCCTTTTGTTTATAAAATCTCTCAAAATCAATTCCATTGGGTATTATAATACCTGTACTTCTATATACATGATATATTGCCTCTTTTGCAACTCTGGAAACAAAAATATATTTTCTGATTTTTCTGGAATCCCGACAAAATAAAAATTTTCCAATCTTATTCCAGTTAAAACCAATAAATGCGGTATGGAATGTGGCCACTTGGGGGTAAGGTGAATAATGAGAAACAATACCTGGAAGATTAGGAGCCAGAGGACCATGTAGATGGACAACATCAAATCTATTCCTGCGGATGAAATCTCTCACATGCAGATGCAGCAAAGGATCAAAGGTCACAGTGAGCTGAGTTGCATTAAACATTTTTAATGGAGGAAGTACAACAACTTTTCCTATTCTGATCACCCTTTCATCTCTATATTCATCTTTATCTTCCCGGGTACCTCCATAATACTGTGTTGTTAACACCCATACATCATGTCCTCTTTTCTCCAATGCTTTCTTTAAATTATATATGTGCTCTGCAACTCCTCCCGGGAACGGCAAATAGGAATCACTGACCTGAAGGATTTTCATTTTCTTGAGAAGATGAAAGAAATTATAAGAAGTAAAAATGCGATAATAACAATTGCTGCTCCAGAAGGTATGTCCAGAGTAAGGGATATGAAAAAGCCTGCAATAGATGAGATAAGTCCAAATACCAGAGAAAGTAATATCATTCGGTGAAATCTAAAAGCTAGACGATAAGCTGCAGCAGAAGGCATTACAAGAAGTCCAAAAACAAGAAGTGCACCTACTGCTTTCATTGACACAACAACCGAAATTGTCATGAATAGCAGCATCAAGAAGGTAAATGTATCCACGGATAAACCACTGGCCAGAGCCAGATCTCTGGATAATATAATGTGGAATAATTCCTTATAAAAGACTCCAACAAAAATAGAAAAAAGAAGTACTGTAATAAACAATAATATAATATCAATTGTAGAAACAGTCAGCACACTCCCGAAAAGATAGGACATTGCCTCCCCGGAATATTGCTTTGTAAGTCCCAGAAATAAAATAGCAAGTGCCATAAAAAAGGAAAATAGAATACTCATACCCACATCGTAAGTGATCCAGTTTTTCTTCTCTGCATACCAGATAAATGCTACTGAAAGTAAAGCAAAAAGAAATGCCCCCAGAAGAGGTGAAAAAGATAGCATTATACCAAAAGCCACACCAGCAAACGCAATATGGGCTATCCCTGCACCAAGAAATGCGGTTCGGGTCATAAGGGCAAAATTTCCTACCAAAGGCAATAACAAACCCACCAGAACCGACGCAACAAAAGCTTTCCTTATTACTGATAGTGCAAAAAGTTCAAGCATAATGATAATCCCGTGTCATAACATATTTTCTTCCTGCAACTTCTATAACTTTTACATACTCCCCATATACCTCCCTTAATATTTCTTCCCTCACAATATCCTCCTTTCCGCCCACAAAATGTTTCCCATACCCCAACAAAACAATTTTGGTGACAAGAGAAAGGAAGGGATTTATATCATGGGTGACAAGCAATACAGGTATTCTTGTTCTTTTATATATTTCCTGTATTGTACTTCTTACCTGATTTTGGCTTGCAAGATCTACACCTGCAGTTGGTTCATCAAGAACCAGAATCCTCGGACTTCCCATAAGTGCTCTTGCAATTAATCCTCTCCTCTGCTGTCCCCCCGAAAGACGACCAAAGGGATGATTCTCCATTCCCTTTAGTCCAACCTCTTCTATAAGTCTCAAAGCTTCCTCTTTCTCTTCTTTTCCAGGGAGTTTAACGTAGCCAAGGTTAGCATAACTACCGGTCAAAACAACATCGTAAAGTGTTGCTGGAAAATCAGGATCTATACTCTGAAACTGGGGAACGTAACCGATCTTTTTCCTATGAGGACATACCTTCTGGACAGGACATCCCAGAACGTACACAAGTCCTTTGTCCGGTTTTTTTACGCCGAGAAGGGTTTTAACAAGGGTGGTTTTCCCGGTTCCATTGGGTCCCATTACAATGACGAAATCTTCCTTCTCCACCACAAAAGTAAGGTCTTTTAAAACAGGGGAATCTCCATAAGAGGCTGTCACTTCATTAAATATTATTTCTGCCATTTCAATCCCTTTATAAGATTTTCTATATTCTTTTTCATCTCATCCACATAATATCCTGAGAATAGAGGATCAAGCTCCACCGCCCTTCCGTTTATTTCGGAAGCAATAATATGAGGAACACGGGATGGGAAGCCTTTTTCGACTACAATCACCCGGACTCCTTTGTTTTTAGCTTCTTTGATGACTTCGGCCAGCCTTTTAGTAGAAACCTCCTTACTTCCATGTTCCACCACCACATCCACAAGATCGAATCCAAGTGTATGTGCAAAATCTTCCCATGCAGGATGATATGAAATGAATTTTTTGTCCGTTAATATTTCTGTCTTTGACCTTGTCCAAGATATAAGGGAATCCACCCGGGCTTCAAATTTACTCAAATTACTGTAAAAGTCAGTTGAATCCTGAGGGAACACAGATACAAGTTCTTCCACAATAACCCCGGCAATTTTTTTAGCCTTCACCGGATCTAGCCAAATATGAGGATTCTTTATTGGAACACCACGCTCCTTCAGGATTTCCCCTACTTTAATACACTTTCTGGCCGCCTTGCACATTCTATCTCCCCAGGATTCAAGATTAAGGCCAACCTCAAAATAAAGCGCTGCTCTTTCTACCTTTCCTATATCTCCCGGCGATGGTTCATAGGTATGAGGGTTTTGCTGCCCATTAAGAAGCGATTCAACTCTGTACTTCTCCCCTACCAATTCTTTTGTAATAGAAGCCAAAGGCTGGATAGAGGTCATAAGTAAAGGCTTTGCTGTAAAGAGTAAAACAAGTATAAATTTCATGGTTAAATCCCTCCTGATGTATTTTATTATAAATTATGCTGGAAAGCTGTTCAAAGGCACGGAAATAAAGGTAACTAGTCCTTCATATTGATATCCAGACCCTAGGCATCGTTGGCTGTATCAGAAAGACTTTATATCATTTACTCTCACTTATCAACTATTCCTAATTAATGTAAACTGCATAAATTAAACAAAAATTACTACCTCACCAGACTTATTTTTTTCACCTTCCTGTATTTGCCAGCTTCCATCTCAAGGAAATAAATACCGGGTGGGAGTTTCTTTTCCCTTTTGCTTGTACCCTTCCATTCTACAAGATATACACCCGGATTCTTGATACAGTCTACAAGCTCGCTTACACATCTTCCAGCTATGTCATATACCTTCAAACTAACCTTCGTTTTTGAAGCAACTGAATATCTTATGGTAATTTTACTTCCTGAAGGGTTAGGATAAGGAGCATATAAAGCTGTTTTGTAATGGGGTTTCATTGATAGTAAAACCATAGTTACATAATTAAACTCAATGGTTGTATCCTTACAGTTTACTTTGTAATTCTTATCCTTCCCTTCTGTCCATATTACAGTTAACAGAGTACTGTCTCCACTATGGATTATAAAATGCGGATAATATAGTGAGTCTTCAGTACCGTACAGCTCATTTATTTCCCAGATGCTTCCATTCCTGATTGCATATTTCACATAATATTTTTCATCATCGGGAACAGTGGGGCTGGGTATTAATTTTTCAATCCATACTGCAACTCCTCCATATTTGATATATGGATGGTATACGCGGGCATTTGACCCAGTGTATACTGTGGTGATATTCCAATCGCCCCCTGGCGCTTTTGAAGCAAGTCTAATATCATAATCTCCGTATCTGTACATGATCATAATGGTATCACCCGCTGACGTAATTGTAGGATATTCAGCGAGTCCAGTCTCTATTGTATCTTTAACAAGATAATCCTCCATAGAGTTTGTATACACTAGGTTTCCTCCTTCAATCCATGCTATATGAATTATTCCCTGGTAATCGGCATAGATAAAAGGCTGTTTTTTGATACCTGAGTCGGAACTTATAGTGATAAAGTCAGATATTACATCTCCGTTTAACAAATGCTTACACAGTATAAGCCTACTGCCTCCAGACAGCACTATATAGAGATTGCTATCTTGAACAGCGGCATTTAAGTAGTCTATACCGTAATCAACCTCCTGAAGTATTTCCGTATGCCCTGAATTGGTATATTTGTCTATCTTGATTCTATGTATGATTTGGTTTCCACTTGGACTTGCATCAAGAGTCTCAGGTCTTGGCATATAAAAAGAGTCGTTAGCCTGTACTACTATTAGCATAGAAGGGACATCTGATTTAAGTAAAACCGGAGGCCCACCGCCTTTTGGAACCAGCTGCCGTGACCAGACATGCACTGGATAAGGCCTTTTAGCTAAAAATGTATTATAATTATCAGTTATTGTACTTTGTATACTTTTAAGGTAGACTGTATAAAGGGTATCCTTATAAAAGATAAGTTTATTCTGATTGAGAGAGGTTGCATTTTCAAAAGATGAAGCCATCCACCAGCTTTCAAATGTCCCGGTAGTATTGGAAGACAATCTTCCATCAAAGTCTTCAACTTCCGCTTTTATCCTTAATCTGGAGCTAACTAATGTATCAGGAATCCGCCAGATACAATTTAAAGTGTCTACTGTTGTATCATTTAAACTTTCATTCTCATATAGTGTATCTGAAAAAGTAGCCCCACCATCATAACTCAAAAGGATTCTTGTAGCCCGTAAAGGAGTCCTTACATCACCTGGATAGATGATCCATCTGATGTTTACATCATCTCCTGGCTCAAAAATCTCCCCAGATTTCGGCTCCAAAACAAGTGCAGCAGGATTTAAATCCAGTGCCTTGTAAGCCACTCTGTATGCACCATACTCCCCTTCCGTCCATATCAAATTCAGGTTTCTTTCATCACTAACTGCAAGGGAAGGATATTTTGAATCTATCTTAGTGTAAGTTATTCTATTCTGGTAAATTTGACCATCGGAGAACTCTGCTAAAATCACCTCCCTCTCCGGGTCCAAAAAAAGAGTATCAGGTATATCAAATAACCTCGACCAGGAAATATAAATATTACCACCATAATGAGTAATCACTGGATAACCATAACCCTGAGATTCCCCAATAACCCATCTGTCAATTTTGGGTATTTTGAATCCCGCTCCATCGTAATCTGCATAGAGATAATGAACTTCATCACTGGTTTCCCAAACTACATGCACACGGTCACTCTCATCCACATCTATGGCTGGATGTCTACAACCTATGTCATTCTGAGATATTAAATAAATATCTGTCCACTCCTTGCTTTCCTCGTCTTTCGCAATAAGATAAACTTTACCATTTTGCTGCCATGAAATCACAGGGACTTGTTTACTTAATAGGTCCACAGATACATCATACTTAGGATCCACTGTATTCCTTACTGTTTCCCATGTGAAATCATAACTTCCTGAAGTAGTTCTTCCATATATAATCTTATAACTGCTCGCAGCCTTTCCGGGATCATAATAAGTACCCACAATAAGCGCAACATCTACATAATTATCGGTGCAATTCAAAGAAAGAGAGTTTATGGAGTACAGAGCTCCACTCGAATATATCTCCTGAGGACGGTCCCAATTATATCCATCCCTTGAACTCGTTAAGTATACTTTAGAACTATCCTGACTCCTGAAAAGAACAAAGACTCCATCAGAATTGGCACAAATTGCCGGCAGGTCTCCATAAATAGTATCTCCACCAATGGTATTTATGCAGACCCTATCACTCCAGGACTCACCATTAGTTGTGGAGTAAGTATATGTAAAATATATCTTTCCCTCAGATTCATAAACAACAGAAATCTTCTTGATAGTACTGGAAATACTCTGAACAACCATCTTTTGGCAATTATTTCCATAAGTAGACTTTGAATCCCAGGAAAGAAGTGAAGGAATCTTAGAACCCTCTATAACATTCTGGTAAACATAAAAGGCAGGCTTGGGAGAATAATTAATCCTATCATGACCTATTATTCCCCAGGAATAAAGAAGTGTATCCACATAAAATACTGTGTCATTTAGTTGCGTATCTGGTGGAAAATTAGTGGGATCAAAATGCAACGGTACTGTGTCTACTACTATACCGGCATCTCTATCTTTTCCCCGAAAAACAATTATCTTTTCAAGATCAGCTACATCATTTTCAGCATATTTTAAATACTCCTTCAAAAGTCTTGCCAGGAATAAGGCCTGAGAGTCAGGAGTGAGAGTAAATTGAGGAGGCACATAAGTAGTATCAAAAGGAGGGTAAGGAGTTGTAGGATAACCCGTTTCTAAGACCCAGATTGTTTTGCCCTGCCAGCCTGCTAAGCTAATAGCAGCTCTCAAACTGTCAAGCATGTCCCTAACAGGATGTAATATTTTTATACTATTATCTACATACCCAGTATCTTCAACAGGATCAGCCAGATAAGGTGGATCTCCAAAATATTGTGTAAACCAATAACCACAAGAATCACCATCCTTCAAATAATACGGTCCTACTGAAGTATAAAAGTCTATACCAATTGCATCTATGTCCTCAACATTTGGAATATTGTCCATTAAATATTTGTAGCGCTCAATAACAGAATAATGATTCAAGCTATACTGGATATTACTGAC
>Ga0190352_1000027_pt1 | contig 40419 bp, 38 predicted proteins | sample 4872131011_MG_FD_161682 | JGI IMG/M metagenome (GOLD analysis project Ga0190352, IMG submission 161682) | Hydrothermal vent microbial mat bacterial communities from Southern Trench, Guaymas Basin, Mexico - 4872-13-10-11_MG | ecosystem: Environmental > Aquatic > Marine > Hydrothermal vents >...
AGGAATTTGAGCAGTCAATTTAGGGCTCTAAGTCCCCTCTTCCTCAAAAATAGATCTTACCGAAAAATTAAGATTTTTCATAGTAAAGAGCCTCCTTGTTTTTGTGAACTTTTTCAAGCAGGTTATATAATTTTACGATGGTTTTATTGATTTTCACAATATCAAGGTTTTTCTTAAATTCAATAAGGGTTTCTTTAATGAATTCTGGTGTTTCAGGGTCTTCTAATACTCTGCGATAAGGTGTTTTGGTTTGGTAGAATCTTTTGTATTTTTTACCTATTTTTTGTTTAGAGGATAATCTCATGGTAGGGATGAAGAAATTGTGTCTCAGTTCTATGTAGTAGTATAATTGCTTGAGGATTTCAAGTTCTTTATGTGAATCGTAGCGGGAATAACCAACGTATCTTCTAACTACAACCATGTTTCTGTTTTCCACGTGTGGATTGTCATTGCTTATGTGTTCTCTACTACGGGTGAATTTTATTCTCCTCGTTTTGCAATACTCCAGTAGATGGGAATTGATAAATTCACTACCATTGTCGCTGTGGATATGATATACTAAAAACGGAGCACTGTTTATAATGCTGCTAACCGCTTCAACTGTCCATACCCTCGCCTTGTTTTTTAATGGCCTTAAAAATACCCAGTAGGTCTTTACATCTACTCCACAAAGGGTGTAAATGAACTCACCTTTGCTACTCCCTCCATTATGTTCCACAAGGTCTATCTCTATATAACCAGGTCTCTTCGGCATCTTCTCTTTCCATATCTCTATGTCTATTTGCCCCTTCACTAAATGCGCTGACTTCTTCCTCCTCTTCCTTATGGGCAATGGTATACCGTTCTCCCTGTACTTATCTCGGTAAGACTTTAATAGCCTGTCTATTGTAGCATGGGAAACCCGCTTTATTAATTCCCTCTCCTCTAACGTCGTGTCCCTTAAAGTGGAATATCGCCATAATGTATCATAATTCTCCTCAATGAAAACTTTTAAATGCTTTGAACTTATGCCACCCGCTATCCTCCAAATCTTAAATAATACCCTCGATATCCTATCATTATAAACCCTCTTCCGACCCCTCCTCGAAACTAAACTCCTCTTAATATCCGCTCTTATAATTAACCTGCTACTCCTCTTTATCACCTTATTGTGGATATTTAAAAGGTAAATTATGTATTTCCTCGAATATCCCGTGATATCCTGTAATTCGTTAAGAATAATCGTCTTCTCTTTCCTCGAAGACCTCTTGTATAACTTTTGATTGGCTTCTATTATGATTTTCTTCTCTCTTGCTTTAAGATTTTTATGTGGGATTATGGTATTCATGGGGAGCTCCTCCTTTTTGTTAGATATATAATTTACTGTATCTTCTCCGGAGCTCCCCTCTTTTCTTCCCCTCTCTCCTCTTTTCTCTCCTTTTTGAGGAAACAATACCCCATTCGGTACAATTATTTTTGAGGAATAGCGCATTGTTGAAAAAACCCCTCCTTTCCTTTTATAATAAAGAAGAGGCGTTAAATGAGATTACTGGATAAAATAAATTCACCGGAAGATTTGAAGAAATTGAGCATTGAAGAACTTGATAAACTGGCCCAGGAAATTCGTGAATACATGATTGACGTTCTATCCCAAGTAGGCGGACATGTAGCGCCAAATCTCGGTTCAGTTGAGCTTACCCTTGCACTTCACTATGCTTTTGAGTCACCTCGGGACAAACTCATCTGGGACGTCGGGCATCAGGCATACCCCCATAAAATAATTACAGGTAGAAGAGAAGCCTTCAAAACCATCAGACAATGGGGGGGAATAAGTGGATTCCTGAAAAGATCCGAAAGCCCACATGATATTTTTGGAGCTGGTCATGCGTCAACTTCACTTTCTGCAGCACTGGGATTTGCAGTGGCAAGAGACCTCAAAGGAGAAAACTTTAAGGTTGTAGCAATAATAGGAGATGGAGCCCTTACGGGAGGAATGGCTCTTGAGGCGTTGAATCAGATTGGATCTCAAAAAAGAGATATGATTATAGTGGTGAATGATAATGAAATGTCCATTGCAGAAAATGTGGGTGCTATTTCAAATTATCTCTCCAAGCTCGTGACATCTCCTTATTATTTTAAGTTAAAAGAAGACCTCTGGGAACTTCTTGACAGGATACCCTCCAGGTTTCTCTCCAAGAGGGCAAAAGAGATAGCAAAAAAGGTAAAAGAAACTTTAAAAAATTTCGCAATACCCACCATTCTTTTTGAAGAGCTGGGCTATGAATATATAGGTCCTTTAAATGGACACGACACCAAGCTTCTAATTGAAACCTTCAAAAGGGCCAGGAAACTCAGAGGTCCTATTTTAATTCATGTACTTACCAAAAAAGGCAAGGGTTACAAGCCCGCTGAAGAAAAAACAGAATTGTTCCATGGTCTTGGCTCCTTTGACAAGAAAACAGGGGAGCCCATTAAAAAACCTGGACCGCCAAGATACACCAAGATATTTGGAAAAACTATTGTGGAACTTGCGGAAAAGGATGAAAGAATTGTGGCAGTCACTGCTGCCATGCCTCTTGGTACAGGACTTGATCTATTCAGGGAAAGATTTCCTGAAAGATTTTTTGACGTGGGAATTGCTGAGCAGCATGCTGTAACGTTCTCAGCAGGAATGGCACTTGGAGGATTAAAGCCCTTCGCTGCAATATATTCTACTTTTCTTCAGAGGGCATTTGACCAGCTAATACACGATGTGGCACTTCAAAAAATTCCAGTTAGATTTGCTCTGGATCGGGGGGGATTGGTGGGGGAGGATGGTCCCACTCACCACGGTGTATTTGATCTCGCTTATCTTCGGATGATACCCAATTTTGTGGTCATGGCTCCCAAGGATGAAAACGAATTGAGGGATATGATATACACTGCATGGCTTTATGATGAGGGCCCCATAGCCTTCAGATATCCAAGGGCAAGAACCTATGGATTCTCTCTCAAAGAGAAAATGGAACAGATTCCCATCGGTAAATGGGAAATTCTTAAAAAAGGTAAAGACTTTGAAGTTATTATACTTGCAGCAGGTGTCATGGTATGGCCCTCCTTTTATGCTGCAGAAAGATTGGAAAAGGAATTTAAAGTCAAGCCCACGGTCATCAATGCAAGATTTATAAAACCTCTTGACAAGGATCTTCTCCTGGAAATTCTGGAAAACAAACCCAAGATTATCTTTACAGTGGAAGAAAACAACATACCAGGTGGGTTTGGAACAGCCATCCTGGAGTTTATAGAACAAAGCAGGATGTTTTACAAGAAATTGAATATCGTTAGATTGGGAATTCCGGATAAATTTATCGAACATGGTCCCAGAGAGAAATTGCTGGAAATTGTGGGATTGGACGAAGAGGGGCTTTACAAAAGCTTCTCTAAAAGTTTAAAATTACTTTGATATGCCTATATGCCCGGTTTGTAAACTCAGAGAAGCTGATACCACCTTAGTAGAATTCGTAGAAGGGCGCATAAAAAAACGTCTCCTCTGCTCTATATGTGCGGAAAAAGAGGCAGACGGGGTGAGAAGTATCATCATAACATCAACTGAAGTGCGCAGGAAAGGTAAAAAGTGCCCTGTATGTGGAACATCACTGTATGAATTTCGCAGAAGTTTTCTTATGGGATGTCCTACCTGTTATGATATCTTCAGAGACCAACTCACAGAGATTCTGAAAAAAGTTGTGGGGAGAGAAAGCTTCCTGGGGGAGAGACCGCAAAAAGACTCAGAAATAATTCCCTTACTTCAGGAAAGGGAAAATCTAATAAAAAGATTAAATGAAGCTATAAAAAAGGAAGAATTTGAAGAAGCTGCTAAACTGAGGGATGAAATTAAAAAAATTGAAGAGCAACTGCAATGGTTCCAGAAAAATTAATAAATACTATACCACAATGGTTGAAGGAATGGAAGGAAGGGCCAGTAGTTACTTTAATTTTACAGCTATCAAGGAATCTTAAAGATAAAAAATTTCCCGCAAAATTAAGCATTGAAGAGAGAGAAGAAATTATTACCATGGTTTGTGAAGAATTGGAAAAAACTCCTTTCTGGCAAACTCCCTTGAAGATAAAATGTGGTGAATTAACCTCCGACTGGCTTAAGATTCTTTTTGAAAGGAAACTCATAACTCGATATATCCTCAATTCCCCCCAAGGGGTATGTATTTTGTTTGATAAAGAAGAGAAACTCCTGGCGAGGATTAACGATAGAGATCATATAAGACTGGTAATAAGAGAAATAGGAAACAATATGGAACAGGCCTTTACAAATCTCACTGCTTCGGCATACATTTTGGAACAAATTTTTGAATTTTCCTTTCATGAGCAATTTGGATATCTCACATCATCCCCAGTGTACCTGGGAGAAGGATTATCTCTTAATGCATTACTCCATATCCCGGCTATTTTCTTCACAAGGCAAACTGAAAAATTGTTCAAGATTCTCTCTGATTACAATATTCTGGTCTGGGGGATGGAGGGAGAGGGGTCCGATATCACGGGAAGCATGGTTCTGATCAAGGAGAGAGATTTGTTAATGAGAAAAGAAGACTCCTTTGCGCGCTTTCAGAAAGCTCTTGGAGAAATAAATGAACTTGAATCAACATCTCGTAGTATACTTATGGTTCAGCATCAAAAGGAACTGGAAGACAGGGTGTTAAAATCTCTTGCAATTCTTAAAAGTGCAGTAATACTGGGACTTAAAGAAGCCTTGGAACTCCTCTCCACAGTAAAACTCGGAATTGAAACAGGTATTATAGATGGAGTATCTCCGAATTTTTTCACCAGGTCATTGATTTTCACGCAACCCGAACATCTGAGAAAAAAATTTGGATTGCCTCAATTAGACCCTCTTAGGGAGAGTGAATTAAGGGCAGAATTAATTAAAGAAGCGCTGGAAGGTGAACATGAAGGTTGACCTTATTATTAAAAATATAGGTGAACTCGTATTTTTTGAAGGGGTTCATGATAAACCTGAATTAAAAACTGTAAATCATGCTGCAGTCGCTGTTCAAGGAGAAATAATAGCTGAAGCAGGGGAAGAACAGGATGTATTGAAAAAAGTGGAAATTAACTCTGAAACGGTAATCATTGATGCAGAGGGCAAAACCGTTATTCCTGGGTTTGTAGACCCTCACACACATCTTGTTTATACAGGATGCAGACATAATGAATTACAGCTTCGTCTTCATGGAAAATCTTACATAGAAATTCTGAAAGCTGGAGGAGGAATTATTCAAACTGTAAAGGCCACAAGAAGTGCAGATGAGGATGAATTGCTGAATCTTGCCAAAAAGAGAATAGATATTCTGGTTTCCTATGGTACAACAACCCTTGAAATAAAAAGCGGCTATGGACTGTCTACTGAGTCGGAACTAAAAATTCTCAGAGTGATCGAGAAACTGAAAAATATCTCTTCTGTGGATATTATTTCCACATTTTTGGGAGCTCATGCTATTCCTCCAGAGTTTCGAGGGGCAAGAGAAGAATATGTAAATCTGATATTAAATGAAATGCTTGAAGAGGCTAAAAAATACAGTGTTTTCTGTGATGTTTTTCTTGATGAAGGTGCTTTCACTTACGAAGAAGCCAAAAGAATACTTACAAAAGCAAAAGAACTGGGGTATAAATTAAAGCTTCATGCAGACGAACTATCCAATTCTGGTGGAGCAAAGCTTGCCGGGGAGCTTGGTGCCGTCTCTGCTGATCATCTGGACTACCCTGACGAAGAAGGGCTCTATAAAATGAGAAAATCAGGTACCGTGGCTGTGCTTCTTCCGGGCACGGGCTTCTTTTTAAAAAGCCCACAGAAACCACCTGTGGGATTGATTAGGAAACTTGAAATACCTATTGCTCTTGCAACAGACCATAACCCAGGCTCTTCACCCCTCTATTCTCAGGCTCTGAGCATGACCTTCGGTGTGTTCAATTATGGTCTCACTCCAGAGGAAGCCCTCATGGCTGTGACCTTAAATGCCGCAAAAGCTATTGCCATGCATGATAAAATTGGCAACATCAAGAAAGGCCTTCAGGCTGATCTTCTTATACTGGATGCCCACTCTTATATACACCTCATTTATGAGGTTGGGCACAATCTGGTGGAAACAGTTATAAAGAAAGGTAAGGTAATTAAAAGCAGACAAAACAGCTGATGCCTTTACTATCATGGCTTTTTATTCTTTCTGTTATTGAAATAAACCTCTGGGATTTCCCCAGACCTGCTCAGAAAGAGAATGTTCCCATTGAAGAACACTGGGAATATAAAATTTTCAAAAAATTTGAAAAAGAACACCCGGGCGTAAGGATCAATTTCACAAGACTCTCATGGAGGAATGGACAGGAAAAACTGGATATAGCTGTATTATCGGGTCATCCACCTGACATCTGTGGATCTGGATTTAAAACTGCCTATGTTGAAGCAGGGGCTCTTGAACCACTTGATACTCTCTTTGCCAGCAAAATCAAAGATTTTTACCCATATGCATTAAAGCCGTTTATAAAAAACGGACATCTATATGCAATTCCATGGTATGCTACAATTTACTGCATCTTGGTGAATAAAACCCTCACAGACTCTCTGGGGATATCTCTACCTGAAGATGGGATCTGGGATTTTGAAACCTTTATAGAGACAGCCTGCAGTCTTACTGACTTCAAAAAGAGAAGATGGGGTTTCAGCTTTACAGTGGAACCCAATCATGAAGAGGCATGGCCCTTCTTCTATAGACATGGTTTTCGGGTTTTTGATTCTAATAACCAGCCGGTTTTCTTGACTGGTGCCTTTGAACAGGGAGTGAGAGACCTTCTCGATTTTATATACTCTCATAAAATTTCTCCTGAAGAAACAGGAGGTCTCACCCAGCATGATACTTGGGTGATGTTTATAAATAACCGTACTGGTATGACGGTCCAAGGCACCTGGGCTATTACTGCGCTTATCAGAGAGAATAAGAAGAGAATGGAACGAGGAGAAAAACCTATCTATTTTCAGGTAATGAATTTTCCTACAGCACCAGACGGTACTGTCTTGACAGGCTCTCCTGGTATCGGCAACTGGGTTATATTCAAACAAAAAGATAAAGAAAAATTAAAGCTGATCAAAGAGTTGATCGAAGAAATTCTAAAAAGAGAAAACCAGAAATATCTTCTTCACATGGGTACAATTCCCGTGATACGGTCAGCAGGAGATATTTATGAAGGGACTGAATTCGAACCATATTTCAAAAATCTACGCCCTGCACTTGAAAATGTAGTAACAAGGCCCTTTGTCAAGAACTGGGAGCAAATTGATGATTTAATTGCACGCAACCTCCAATTAATCCTTTTGAAGAAAAAGGACGTCACAACAGTAGTGGCGGAACTGCAGGGAAAAGTTAAGCAATTGATTTCGGAACAGAAGGTTCAGAGCACAGGAAAGTTTGTATTCCTTGGTATTCTAGCTTTACCTATATTCTTTATTTTCTGGGGCTTATCAAGATTTAAGCCCTCGAGATGGGATCTTTATGTATACCTACTCCTCTCACCCATACTCTTGGTATTCCTGACATTTACCTTTTTACCTGTGGTATTTTCCTTTCTTCTTTCTTTCTTCAAGTACAAAGCATTTGGGGGCTTCAAAGAATTACAGTTTGTCGGTTTTGAACATTATTATAATACTTTGAAAGATCCTGTGTTCATCAAAGCTATTTTCAACACTATCATTTACACAGCGGTAACTGTCCCTTGGTCCGTGGCCCTGGCACTTTTAATTGCAATACTTCTCTACCCTTTTGGAGAAAAAATCCGCTCCATATTCAAGGCCTCTTACTATTTACCAGGAGTAGTCTCAGCAGTCGTAATTTCAGTAATATGGAGATGGATGTTCGATCCATCTTACGGGTTACTGAATCAGATCCTATCACTTGTTCACTTACCACCTCAGCCCTGGCTTACACGCCCTGAAACAGCTATGAAGAGCATTATACTCACAGATATCCTTACCATGCCCGGAACGGGAATAATTATATATCTTGCAGCTTTAGATAGAATTCCTGGCACTATTGTGGAAGCAGCAAGGGTAGATGGTGCATATGGAATTCGATTGTGGGAAAAAATAATAATACCTTTACTCGCTCCCACAACTCTATTTTTGCTGGTTATACGTACCATCTCTTCTTTTCAGGTTTTTACAAAAATTTATATTTTAACTAAAGGCGGCCCTGGCTACGCTACCAATACCGTGGTATACTCGATTTTCAGAACTGCTTTCAGTCAACTTGATTTCTCCACTGCATCGGCTCAGGCATTCCTACTCTTCATTGCCATTATGGCTTTTTCATGGATACAATTTAAGTTTTTCAAGGAGGAGATTGAATATTAAAAGGGCACAGAAATACATAGGAATACCGATTCTTACACTGCTTGCAACCCTGTCCCTTGCTCCACTCCTGTGGCTTATTGTATCTGCAGTTACTCCTCAGACATTTCTACTCCAAATTCCCCCATCTTTGTCTCTAAAGACTATCTCTTTTGAAAATTTCCAAAAACTCTTTGAGATCAGTACCATACCACGCTGGTTTTTCAATAGCCTTTACTTGTCACTGATCAACACCTTTAATTCTGTTATGATTGCAACGTACGGAGGGTTTATTTTTGCAAAAATCAATTTTAAAGGTAAAAAATTACTTTTTATGATAATACTGTCTAGTCTTATGATCCCATTCCATGTCACATTGATACCCTCCTTTCTCATTCTTAAAAGTTTGAAACTTACTGATACACATCTATCCCTGATTCTTCCGGCTCTGGTAAATGTATTCGGACTTTTTCTGATGAGACAGGCTATTTCCACTTTTCCCCAGGAAATCTTGGATCAGGCCAGAATAGATGGTGCTTCTGAAATGGACATTTTTCTGAAAATTATCATTCCCCTTGCTAAGTCACAGATGTTTGTTCTTGCAATACTCACCTTTGTAGCCCAATGGAACTCCTTTCTCTGGCCCCTCATTGTGCTGAACAGGAGCAAACTATTTACTATCCAGGTGGGGCTTGCAACTCTTCAAGATCAATTCCTCACAGATTATGGAATATTGATGGCAGGGGCTTTTATAACATCTCTTCCTGTAATTCTTGTCTTTTTCCTCTTCTCAAGATATCTTACCAAGGGAATTTTTGCCGGTGCAATTAAAAGTTAATATTCCAGTAATCGGAACGTACCTGGTTCTATTCTCCACCAGTTTATAAAATGGCCATGCTCCTTGATGCCTATGCGGAAGGTTATAGCGTAATTATTTTTCTGAAGATACTCCCCAAGATACCGTTTTACCGGCTGTTCCCGGGAACAGAAAACTATGTTACCTTTTTCATTTTCATATACCACAAGTCCTCTGGTAGCACCAGTATGCAGGAGAAGGAGCCACATTTCACGACCCCTTTTAATATAAAAAGCTGCTGTGTTGTTTCCTTCAATAACTTCAAAATATTCCTGAATTGCATGCTCTATTTTTCGGTGCCTCAACATGACTTTAAGAAGGACCTTACACAGCACATCCGAATCAATAAGTGCATCTTCTATCCTGTATCGCTTCTGCAATTCTAAATGATTGGACAGAAACCCATTATGTATACCCACTATCTCCACATCTCTTTCCATAGCCATGAAAGGATGGGCAAACTCTTCGGACAACTTATCCTCATACTCTTTTGAAGCTCTCCTGACATGGCCGAGGAAAAATCTGGTCCTATCTGGAGAATATTCCTGAAGTTTTTCAAATATCCTTTTCACAGGTGACTTTTCTTTATCAGCACCTGCTCTTAAAATCAACTCTTTGCGATTCTCCACAAGAAATAGACCTGCGCCATGCCCTCCCAGAGGTGATTTTTCATTCTTCTCCTGTAGCACTTCCAGTTCAGTCATGATTTGCCTGAATACTTCCAGCTTTAGCAGGTCAACCCCCGCATACCCAATGATACCACAGGACATTATTACCTCCCTTCTTAATTATTAACCCAGACTCCCTGAATTTCAAAATATTGACAGGTCAAAGGTATAATCTTATCATAAAAATGGGACAAGGAGGGATAGGTGGTACATAAAATCCGGCGTTTCCGAAAGAATCAAGTCACAATATGTTGTTAGATACCCAATAAACAAGGAGTAAGGTATGAAAATAGAAGTCTATTTTAGTGTATACCATACCTTACATAATCCACCCTTTGAGCTTTCAAGAGGAAAACAACAAGAATACTTCGAAAACCCGCAAAGATTGAAGAATATACTTAAGATTTTGGAACAAGATCCAGAGGTTTTTGAGATACATCCTAATTTTTCTACCAATGTTCCTGACATTAAGGAAATCCATTCTGAAAAACTCTTGAGGTTTTATGCAGAGATTTCAAAATACCTTAGCGATGATGATTATCATATTCCAGATACATTTGCCGTACCAAAGATTTCACTTTTACCTGAAGATATTACGAAAAGAAGTGGCTATTTTTGTTTTGACTCAGCTACACCCATTACCAGACGTACTTTCAGTGCATCTTTGAATGCTGCATCAACGGTGGTAAAAGCGGCCCGGAGGATACTGACACATAAGAATAAAATAGTATATGCTGCAGTACGACCTCCAGGACATCATGCTGGGAAGGATTATTTTGGCGGTTACTGTTATTTGAACAATTCAGCCTTGGGAGCCCATGTACTTAGCAAAAAGGGGAGAGTCGCTATCCTTGACATTGATTATCACCATGGGAATGGGACTCAGGAAATTTTCTACGATAGTGATAGGGTGTTTTTCGTGTCACTTCACGCAAACCCAGCCTATGCCTTTCCCTATTTTTGGGGGTATCCAGAAGAGGTTGGAGAAGGCCCGGGCGAGGGGTGGAATCTTAATATCATACTGGAGGATGATGCAGATAATAGAACTTATTTACAAAAGCTTGGCTATGCTCTTGATGCTATTTCTAAAAAAGATATCGATTATCTAATAATCTCACTCGGTGTTGATACCCTTTTCAGCGATCCTGTTGGTGGAATGATGCTTACAGAGCATATATTCGAAGAAATGGGGAGGGAAATCTCAAAGTTAAAACTTCCCACTCTTATAGTACAAGAAGGCGGCTACGATTTAACACAGGTTGGAAAATGTGTTCTTAATTTCTTAACAGGTTTTTTAGGTTAAACCTTCCAGATGTTCACGCAATTTTCTGATTTTTTCTTCGTAATTCTGCTTTTTTTCCTTCTCACTCTGCACGACATGTGCTGGAGCTTTTTCCAAGAAATCCTGATTTGAAAGCTTTTTATTAAGTTTATCCAGCAACCCCTCTAGTTCCTGGAGTTCCTTTTCAAATCGAGCCACAACCCTCCTCAATTCATCTTCATTTTCAAGAACAAAAATCAAATGTTCCTCACCAGCAAGTATGGGAATTCCTCTCTCAGCCTCATCCACAACTTTATCTGTCTGTGCCAAGAGATCCAGGATGTCCGTATGCTCTCTTACTATTGTTTTAAAGTGATCTTTAACATCCTTGAAAGCGATGATGGATTTCCTCATCCTCTCAAATCCTATCTCATGTCTCAATTCTCTTATATTCTTTATAAGTTCGATGAGAAATTCAAAGTCCGAAGCTTCATCTTCGAAGATAAAATCATCTGGTTCAGGCCAGGTTGAAACCATTATAGATTCTGTTTCCTTGGAGAATGGGATTCTCTGCCACAACTCCTCTGTTATGAATGGCATAAAGGGGTGCAACAATCTCAAAAATCTATTAAGAACATAAAATGCTGTCTTAAGCGCAGTTTTATCGCCATTTCTTAACCTTGGTTTGATGGCCTCCAGATACCAGTCGCAGTAATTCTTCCAGAAGAAATTATACAATTCCCATGCAGCAGTGTTAAAGTCAAAATTCTCAAGAGCTTCACTCACTTCAGTAATACTTCTGTTAAGCTTTGTGAGAATCCATCTGTCTTCCAGTCGTATAGGTTCTATATTTTTATCAAACTCCTCTTCTTCCCTAAGATGTGAGAACAATAGTCTTGATGCATTCCAGATCTTGTTGGCAAAATTTCTTCCAAGTTCCATTCTCTTTTCAGTGAAAATTATATCCTGACCTTCGGGGGTTATTAACATAATACCCATACGGACACCATCAGCACCATATTTCTCTATAAGGTCCAGCGGATCAGGAGAATTGCCAAGACTCTTTGAAAGTTTCCTCCTTTTCTCATCTCTTAAAAGACCATGTAGATACACATAGGAAAAAGGCTTCTCTTTCATAAAGAAATAACCTGCCATAATCATTCTTGCTACCCAGAAGAAAAGTATATCCCATCCTGTTACAAGTACATCTGTGGGATAAAATTTTTCCAGAAAATCTGTTCTTTCAGGCCAGCCAAGGGTTGAGAAGGGCCAGAGCCATGAAGAGAACCAGGTATCAAGAACATCTTCGTCTTGGACAATATTTGTTGAATCACATTTTTCGCATTTTTGAGGTTTCTCTTCTCCTACCATAATATGACCGCAGTCTTGACAGGTGTATACCGGGATCCTGTGGCCCCACCATATCTGCCTTGAAATGCACCAATCTTTTACATTTTCAAGCCAGTGTCTGTAAATCTTCTCGGAATAGGGAGGAACAAGCTTTATCTCACCTGATTCAACTGCTTCAAGAGCTAGCTCGGCCAGGGGTTTCATCTTAACAAACCACTGCTCGGAGATATAGGGCTCAATAACAGTATGGCATCTATAACATGTTCCTACATTGTGCTGATAATCCTCTATCTTTTCAATAAAGCCATTTTTCTCAAGATCCTCTAAGATTTTCTTTCTTGCAGCATATCTTTCTAGACCTTTATAAGGCCCAGCATTATCGTTAAGGACAGCTTCTTCATCCACAACGACAACTTGAGACAATCCGGCATCCATTCCAATTTCAAAGTCAGCAGGATCATGTGCTGGAGTCACTTTCACGGCCCCTGTTCCAAATTCCTTCTCCACCCTCTTATCGGCTATAATGGGGATCTCAGCACTTACATTTTCAGCATTCAAATCTTTCCTGGTCCAGTCAACCAGCGGAAGTCTCACTCTTTTACCAATAAGTTTTTTGTATCGCTCATCCCGGGGATTCACAGCAACAGCAGTATCGCCCAGATATGTCTCGGGTCTTGTGGTTGCAACAACAACATAACCTTTTTCTCCTACAAGTGGATATTTGATATAGTATAGTTTACCTTTTTCTTCTATATACTCAACTTCATCATCTGCCAGGGCTGTTCCACATCTGGGGCACCAGTTTATTATCCTCTTACCTCGGTAAATCAGTCCAACTTTGTAAAGTTCCACAAAGGCTTTGATAACAGCCTTAGACATATCAGGGTCCATGGTGAATTTAACCCTGGACCAATCACATGAAACACCCAGTTTTCTGAGCTGGGTCAGAATTTTCTCACCATACTGCTCCTTCCATTTCCAAACTAACTCCAAGAATTTTTCCCTTCCCAGATCAAATCTGCTCTTGCCCTCTTTTGCGAGAGCTTTCTCCACCACGTTCTGGGTAGCAATGCCTGCATGGTCTATGCCAGGCTGCCAGAGCGTCTCATAGCCGCGCATTCTTTTGAAACGAATTATTATATCCTGGATTGTATTATTCAGAACATGCCCCATGGTTAATATACCGGTGATGTTAGGGGGTGGCATCATAACGGAAAAATGTGGCCTGGAACTCTGGGGGTTGGCTTTGAAGAATCCCTTGTCTAACCAGAATTTATACCATTTATCCTCTGTATTTTTTGGATCATACCTCTTAGGAAGATCCACTTAAAACTCCTCCTCCTCTTCCTCCTCATAATAGTAATCCTCATAAGTGTCCGGTTCAAGTTCTAATTCTATTAGCTCCTGCTCGAGCATCATAAGTTCGTCTCCATAATCTCTAAATAATCCCTCCAGATCTTCAAGGCCGATGTCTCCATGATGTGCTTTTTCCACAGCATCTTCAATCTCCATTCTTAAATCAAGTATTTTTTTCTGAAGTTCATCCAACTTATCCTTTACATTCTGAAAATCCTCTGCAACTCTCATTTCATCTATTCTAAAAAGCATCTCTTCTATTTTTTCATGCCAGCTTTCAGAAAAGTCTGTTACAGATTCCCACAATGCAAGGATATCTTCATAGCTCAATCCTTCCATAATTTCCCTCCTTTGGTAAGTGCTTAATATAATGAAGAAAAAGGGGAAAGTCAATACCTTTAAAAACAAATTCTGGCGGTGTTTTTTCTATTTAATTTAACGTGGGATCATACCGCGCTGCTTCAAGATAAAATAAAGAATATCAAAAAGGCTGATTATCCCTACCAATTTACCCTCATTAACAACGGGTAGAACCTGCAGATCATTCTTTTTCATAAGTTCATACGCATCTTCCAGAGTCTTAGTATTTTCTACGGTAAGAGGGGAAAAATCCATCATATCTTCAACATCTATAAGTATGGAAAGTTCCACAGGTATATCTACCTCAAATATATTAGAGGGTATTTCTTTATCTACAAAGGATTCCACAATGCCAAAATATCTTGCCACAGTTCTTCCAAAGGATTCAAAAATTTTATACACATGCTTAATACTAATGAGTCCAATGAGTCTTTCCCTTTCATCCACAACAGGGAATGCTCTCAAATTGGAGGTTTTAAAAAGTTTCAAAAGTTCACCCAACGTGGTATAGGGAGACACAGCTACCACATCCCTGGTCATAATTTCACTGACTTTCGTCTTTCTGATGCTCATGCTGGAATTATATAATGGGAGTAGATGCTTGTCAATATGAGAGCTATTTTATTCTTAGCCCCGATATTTTTTCAAAAATTCCTCTTTCCAATCAAGGAGATAATCATCTTTTATAACCTCTCTAATTTCTCTCATTAGTTTCATGAAAAAATAAAGGGAGTGATAAGTAGTTAGTCTTGGCCCCAGGATCTCACCAGCATTGAATAAATGCCTTATATAGGCCCTTGTGAAATTCCTGCAGGTATAACAATTACATTCAGGGTCAAGCGGTTTAAAATCTGCTCTGTACTCAGCATTCCTAATGGTTAGTTTACCCCTGGATGTGAACACAGTCCCGGTTCTGGCATTTCGTGTTGGAAGCACACAATCAAAAAGATCTACTCCGTTAATTACTGAAGATATTATATCTTCAGGATATCCTACACCCATTAAATATCTGACTTTCTCTTCCGGTAATATCGCAGTAACCACCTCAACAATTTTGTCTCTTTCGATCTTTGGCTCACCCAAGGCAAGCCCTCCTATGGCGTAGCCATCGAAATCCATTTCCATCATTTCTCTTGCATTTTCTTTCCTCAAATCAAAGTATGTCCCGCCCTGGACAATACCAAAAAGAGCCTGTTCCGGTGCTACCTTATCTCTGTATTCCTTAGCTCTTTCTGCCCATTTTGTAGTCAACTTCATATGGTTCAAGGCCTCTTTCTTTGTAGCAGGGTAAGGCGTTGGCCAGTCAAGAATCATGGCGATATCAGAACCAAGTTTGACCTGGATGTCCACCACCTTTTCTGGTGTGAAAAAAACCCTACTGCCATCAATATGTGAACGGAATTCAACTCCTTCATCTTTTAACGCCCTCAAATCAGCAAGACTATAGACCTGAAAACCTCCTGAGTCAGTGAGGATACTTCCACTCCAGGACATAAATTTATGTAACCCGCCTGCCTCTTTGATGAGGTCTTCACCGGGCCGAAGGTGAAGATGATATGTATTTGAGACTATAATCTGTACCCCAATCTCTTCAAGTTCACGAGGTGATATAGTTTTAACCGTAGCCTGAGTTCCCACAGGCATAAAATTAGGTGTTTCAACATCTCCATGCGGAGTATGCAATATACCTAATCGAGCACCAGTATGTTTCTCGATTTTAATGAGCTCAAATTTTACCACTTCTTTTCACCCTTATTCTTCTATTTTCATACCAGAATTCTACTTCTTCTCCTTCAAAAAGAATTACAAAACCACTTTCTCCAATTACATCTTTATAAGTAAACTTTATCCTCTCTTTACTACTAAGGGGTTGTAAGATACCTGAGCCCAGGTTTTCGTCGAAAAAGAGAACCTTACCCCTTCCCCTTCTTCTCTTCTGTTCCCTTTTCTTCTCCACTTTCTTCTATTAATTTGACCTTATACTTATCCCAGAGGGACTTTGTGAATTTCTGCCAGTTTTCTTTGGCTTTTTTAGCCATCAGAGTTTTTTCAATCTGAGGTTTAACTTCTTCAAAGGGACGATACCTCTCTTCCTGCTTTTCGATAACTTTAATGATGGCATATTGATTGGACCCTGGGATCTTTATGGGCTTACTGATTTCCCCTGGTTTCATCTTAAATGCCTTTTGAACCAGAGCCTTGGGTTTGCTTCCCTCGCCTAAATTCCTCATCCATCCGCCGGTTTTGGCATCCGGAGCAACAGATTTTGTCTTTATAATACTATCCAGGTCAGCCCCATTTTTGAGGGCCTCATAAATGGAATCTGCTTCTGCTTTAGAGTTTACAACAACCCTTCTTATGGTCGCCTTTGCAGGAATTTTATATTTCTCTTTATTCTTATTGTAAAATCTGCGCATTTCATCCTCGGCCACCTTAACGTCAGAAGTTATTTCATCGTATAGCTCCCTCATAAGCAACTGCTGTCTTCTTTTTTCAAGCTCTTCTCTAAAACGGGATTTTAAATAAAGTTTTCTTAACTCGGCTTCTTTAACAAGTACTCTTTTGTTTATCAGGTTTTCAAGTAATTTTTTCCTGCCTTCTTCTGACTCATATGCAGATCTATAAAAAGGAGGTACGCTCTCCAGTTCTTTATCTAACTCAAGTTTAGTTACAGGCTCATCTCCAATAAAAGCTACATATTCTCTGAAATTTTTTCTAAAAGCTCTCTCCACACCATCAAGGGCATCATCCACATATTTGCTCTTCTGGAATCTAACTGCAACAGTTTGATATGCTTCAGCTGCATCTTTATATTTCCCGAGCTTTTCGTAAACGATGCCCAGCCTGTAGTAAACCTCATCCATCCTCCGATAATTTTCAGAAAATTCGGATTTTGCCATTTCAAGATATTTCAGCGCAGAATCCGGCCGCTCCATCTTATCAAACTCTATATCCGCAATGTTTAATAGAATATTAAACCTTTCATCTTTATCCATCTTTTCTTTTAGAAGCCCTTTATAGAGTACTACCGCTTCTTTATACTTACCATGATTTTCTAGTTCCTCAGCCTTTTTAAGGTCATCCTTTATTGAATCAGCAGACAGGAGACCTACTGTGAGTATCAATATAAGAACAGTTTGTACAAACCTCATACGAGCATACCTCCTTTTCAAATTAGATGTATTAGTGTATATATTATAAGGGCGCCACCAAGCTCCGCCCAAAAGTTATCATCTGGTGGAAAATCCAGATATTCAAGTACTGCAATCAAAACACTTCCACCTAATTTAACCCAAATAGAAAGCCCAGAGTTAATTACAAATGCCACAATCACTGCCGCAATGAAAAATACAAAAAAGTGGGTGTGATCCTTGGAATTCTTATTAAATAAAAATGCTGTTAATAAAGGTGTTAGCCCATCTACTAATATTGCTATCAAGCTTGCATAGAAGAAAATTTTGAAAGGAAATATAAGGAATACAATCAAAAACGAGAGGAATAGATAAGTGGCTCCGGTTAAATTTCCACCCCTCTCTTTTTCCTTCAGTAGGGGAGACAACAGTCTTATAAACCTATGTCTGAAGGCTGGACTGTAGATGCGAAGAAACTCTATTATAAGTGATAGCCCTGCCAAGCTTGCCAGTACCCACAGTACCTGCTGGTGGGATAAACTTTTAAAGATAAAAAGAGGGATAACCAGTGAAAGATGTAAGAGTTTTCTCAGTACCATAGCGTCAGAGTGATTTTATGGTTTAATCCCAGGTCTGTATGAGGATAAATGGCATAATCAACTGAAAACCTGGAAAAATTGAGGCCTGCCCCCGCTGTGATTCTGCCCCTGGAAAAGCCTCCCCTGAGACTTATATTTCTGCTAAGCAGATATTCCATACCAAGATGCACATCGCCACTAAAATCCCTGTAAGAGAGAATTGCTCCTTCATATTTGCCATCGGTGTGTATTTCCATTTCTGCAATGATCCTTGATCTCTTGAGTCGGGCTGAACACCCAAGCCAGAAGGATGGATAAACAGACTCATATCCGGTATCCTTTTTGAAGGGAGAAAAAATAATGTCTCTAATAACAAACCCGTAAGAAAATAAGCCCTGCTCTGTGTAAAAGGCTGCGTCTACACCTACCCCTATTTCTTTCATTGAATAAAGATTCTCCCGGGAAAATTTCAGATTAATTCCTGCCATCAAGTTCCCAGTAATATGAAAAGAGCCAGAGAGATACAGAGAAACAAATGAATAAGCTGCACTGCCTGTAACTTTAATATTCCCCTCCTCTACTCCAAGGGTTTCATCTTCTAAAGAAGTAAGCTCAACCGGCCTTGAGTGTACATAATTTAGCATCAAGCCCAACGGGATATTCTTAAATCCCTTTTGTCTCACCATAGCAAAATGTTCAACTCTCACAAGGCCTTCATAATACTCAGAATGCCCGACTGAGAAGCCATTGTTGACAAACTCCAGGGTAGCGGGATTCCAATATATGGAATTTATACCCTGTATATATGACACACCTGTTTCTCCCATACTGAGAGAGCTGGCATCCGAGAAAAGAGTAAATACTTCTCCTTTATATTTGGCAGCTCTTGCCGCGGCAATTGCTGCTAGCAGGGAAAAAAATAAAAAAATTTTTATTATTTTCACCATAATCTCAAATCTCTAATATTGTTATCTTATCATTGGTATAAACACATATTCTGGATGCTATCCTTATGGCCTCCTCGCATATGCTTCTGGCATCCATGTCAGTATGTTTCAGAAGCGCGTAGGCGGCAGCCTGTGCGTACGGAGCACCAGAACCAATGGCAACAATCTTATTTTCGGGTTCAATAATATCACCAGAACCTGATATTATCAAAGCGTTCTCTTTATCAAGTACTGCAAGCAGTGCCTCAAGCCTCCGCAGGATTTTATCCTGTCTCCACAATCTCGCCAGTTCCACAGAAGCTTTTTTTAGATCACCACTGTATCTTTCAAGCATTTCCTCCATCCTTTCAAAGAGCGTTAGCGCATCTGCCACAGAACCTGCGAAACCTGCCAATACTTTACCCTTGTATAATTTTCTTACTTTTACAGCTGTATGTTTCAGGATAGTGTTGTTAAAGGTTATTTGACCATCTGCCCCTATGACTGCTTTCTTATCCCTAATAATACCAAGTACTGTGGTGCTTTTGAACATTATGCAATTATAACGATGCTTGATAAAACAGTCAATAAAATATAAAATATATGCAGGAGGTTTCATGAATAAAATAAAATTATTTACTCTCCTATTATTATTCTTTATAGGAATCGGCGGAGCGAAGGGAAAAACTAAAGCTCCTGAATTCACAATTAACACTATAGACGGACAAAAGATCAGTCTCTCAGACTTCAACGGGAAACCAGTCATTCTTGATTTCTGGGCTACATGGTGCGGACCATGTCGAATGGAAATCCCTGGGTTCGTTGAACTGAAAAAGAAATACGGAGATAAGATAGGAATCGTGGGTATATCACTGGATAGAAGCAAGAAACAAGTGGTAAAGTTCAAAGAAGCATACAAAATAAACTATCCTGTAGCCATGGCAACCAGAGAAATAGTAAAAGCTTACAGTAATATTTACAGGATAATGTACATCCCCATCACATTCATCATAGACAAAAATGGTAATGTTTACGACATTTATGTGGGATATAAACCAAAGGAAGATTTTGAGAGGATCCTTTTAAAGCTTTTAAATGAAAAAGATTAATATAGCGTTATTGGGAGCTTCGGGCTCCATAGGTCAGAACACTTTAGAGGTTTTAAGATTTCATAAAGACCGGTTTAATCTCATTGCGGCATCTGTTCATAGAAATATCAAAAAATTAGAAAAAATAATTCAGGAATTCAAGCCCCGCTATGCAGTGATTACTTCAGAGGTGAATTATTCTAAGAAAGACATCAAAATTTTGAGAGGAATCGATGGTTTAAAAGAAGTGGCAGCTCTACCTGATGTAGACACTGTCGTTGTGGCTACTGCCGGCACAGTGGGTGTTTTCCCAACAATAAATGCTTTGCGCTCTGGAAAAAGGATTGCACTGGCAAATAAAGAAACGCTGGTATCCTTTGGAGGAATTGTTAAGAGAATAGAATCGGAGTCTCCGGGTGAAATAATACCCGTGGATTCAGAGCACTCTGCTATATTCCAGTTGTTTACAAGATTCAAAAGAGAAGAAATTCAAAACATAATTCTGACGGCATCAGGTGGAGCCTTCCGGAATCTTACCCGCGAAGATATGAAAAGAGTCACAATGGAAGATGCTCTAAAGCATCCCACATGGAACATGGGGAAGAAAATCACAGTGGACTCGGCTACATTGATGAATAAGGGACTCGAAGTTATTGAAGCTTACTGGCTGTTTAGCATGGACCTCGAGCATATAAAAGTGGTCATTCATCCACAATCTATTGTCCATGGAATGCTTACGTTAAAAGATGGTGCAAAAGTAGCGCATCTGTCTATCCCGGACATGAAAATACCTATTCAGTATGCCCTTACATATCCCGAAAGAATTGAGTCACCTGTAAAAAATCTGGATCTTACAGAGATAAAAAAACTTGAATTTTATGAGCCGGATTACAACAGATTTCCACTTTTAAAGCTGGCCTATGATGTGTTGAAAGATGGAGGAACAATGCCTGCAGTAATGAATGCATCAAATGAAATCGCCGTTTACGCCTTTCTTGACGGAAAGATCGGATTCCTTGATATAGAACGGGTAGTTTTTCAGACCGTTGAAAAGCATACAATTATATACAACCCATCTTTACATGAACTTCTGGAAGCAGATAAATGGGCAAGGGAGTATGCTAACCATTTAATTCAGGAAATTTCAAAGGAAAAAATTTAAGGTTTAAATGCGGCTTTTTCATATTCCATGAGTAAAGTTTCAATCAACTCTTTAACTGAAACAATCTTATCAACTTTGTAAGCATTTGTCCCTGCAAAAGCAAAACCTTCGTCCAAATTTCCCCTTTTGGCGTTGGTTAATGCCAGCGCAATGCAGTAAGGAGTTTTTTTGAAATCGCAAGTCTTCAAACATTTCCATGGGCACTTAAAAGGTTTCCGCATCCCCGAGGATACTTCATCAAGAAATTTATTTCTAATAGCTCTTCCTGGAAGGCCAACAGGGCTATCAATTATAATTAAATCTTCTTTTTTGCAATTTATATATGCCTCTTTAAATTTGATATCTGCGTCACACTCATGGGTTGCCACAAAACGAGTGGCCATCTGTACCCCAGAAGCTCCCATCTGAATGAACCTGTAGATATCGGCTCCGCTGTACACACCTCCCGCAGCAATAACTGGAATTTTCTTGTTAAATTGCTCTTCAAAATCTCCTATTACAGAAATGACTTCCCTCACGATTTTCTCCAGAGAATAATTTGGATCATTAATCTGTTCTTTTTTGAAACCAAGATGTCCCCCAGCTAAAGGCCCCTCAACCACCACTGCATCAGGAACATGATTATAACGCTTTGCCCAATAGCGGAATATAATGCTGGCAGCTCTTGCAGAGGACACAATTGGAACCACTTTGGTAGAGGCTTTTTTAAGGCCATCAAAGGGTACCTTTAAGGGCAAACCTGCACCCAGGAAAACCAGATCCACACCCTCTTCTATCGCCACCAGTAAAAGTTCATCAAAATCAGAGAGGGCTACCATTAAATTGACCCCGATAATCCCCTTTGTCATTTTTCTTGCTTTTCTTATTTCCTTCCTCAGAGCCCTTTTATTAGCTTCTTTGAAATTAGTGCTGAAATCCGGCTCAAGCATTCCAATTCCAGCGGCACCGATGACTCCAATTCCTCCTTCATTTGCCACAGCAGAGGCCAATCCTGAAAGAGATATTCCCACACTCATCCCTCCTTGAACAATGGGTATTTTCGCTTGGAGTTCCCCTATCCTTAAACTAGGGATTGTGTAGGAATTCATATTGTATCCACCCCCTCATAATAAACAGGAAAATTTTATATCTGTAGAGAATATATGCAATTTAGTTTTTTGAATCATTTTATAAATCTTCCATCATCCTTTGATTTTGAAAGCTTATGAATTCTCTCACTGAGCCAACCAATCCTTTTGCATTCTTTCACATCAAATTCTGGCACATAAGGCTTAATATCAAGAAGAGGGGTCCCATCCACAATATCCACATCTTTGACATGGAGTACATTACCTTTAATTTGGATGAGACGCACCACTGAAATACCTATCGGATTGGGTCGACTTGGAGCTCTCGTTGCAAAGACTCCCCTTAGTTCATTATCCATAAACGGCTTTACTTTCAGCGATACACCCTTGGACAAATGAAAGTGGTATACCAAAATGATATGAGAAAATCCTTCCAGATCCTTCAGCCCCTCTATATATTCAGGGAATATTTCCACTGTTCCACTAACTCCCCTGGCTGCTTTAGGTTGTATGGGTGTGCCCTTGGGTTCCCTGAATGGAGTATGTATAATCCCTATAGGTGTGTATTTTATCTCATTCATCATCCATCCTCCTGGAAATCCCCTGCGCTTCTGAGTAGATCTATGAGATTCACAAGTCCCTTTCAAATTTTTCTATACTTTCTTCTCCCCTCCTCATAAAGGTCATTTCCGTATGCATCATTGACAACAATGAGCGGGAAATCTTCCACATAAAGTTTTCTTATAGCCTCTGGGCCTAAATCTTCATATGCCACAACTTCTGCTTCCTTAATCCTCTGAGATAGCAATGCACCCGCACCTCCAGTTGCAGCAAAGTACACACCTTTAAGCGTCTTTAGAGCCTCTATAACCTCTTTGCTTCTTTTACCCTTTCCAATGAACCCTTTAACTCCCAATTCCAGCATCCTGGGCGTGAATGGATCCATTCTATAAGCAGTTGTTGGACCAGCTGCACCAATGGATCTACCCGGTCTTGCAGGAGAGGGACCACAATAATATATAACTACTCCTTTAAGGTAAACAGGGGGCTCTTCATCTTTATCCAGACTTTCCAATAGTCTCTTATGGGCAGCGTCTCTGGCAGTGTATATATATCCTGAGAGCAATACTCTGTCCCCGGATTTAAGGGAGAGTATATCGTCCTCGCTCAAAGGGGTCTTTAGTCTTTTATAATCACCCATTTTTTTCTCCTTTTTAAAATTTTAATACAAAGAGTCTATGCTTGCAACTACAGATGTATATAATTAAAATTGAATTATGCGGCTTAGATATATTATTTTACTTATCTTTTTTGTTCCTTTACTGGCAATATTTTCAATTTCTATTTACAAAGGCTTTGAGACCAGGAAAAAAGCAAAAATACGAGAGGAGATAAACAGGAAAATAAGGGTAGAAGTCCTGAATGCAGCGGGGGTGAATGGACTGGCTAGAAAAGTAACATGGCTTCTTAGAAAGGACGGGTTTGATGTAGTATATTATGGAAATGCTGATGAACCTCTCCCAAAGACAGTCGTAGTGGAAAGGAGAGATTCTTCAATGTTTCATGCAAGACACCTTGCAAGATGGATAGGATGTAGAGAGATTACCCTTGAAATTGACCCTGACAGAGTTCTAGATGTGAGTTTAGTACTAGGTAAAGATTACAAAAAATTGTTCAAGGGAATCGATTCCCTCAAAATTGTTTTCTGACTATTTGTTGTGTCTCTCGTAATTTGGAGCTTCCTTGGTAATTGTAATATCGTGGGGATGCGCTTCCCTTAGGCCTGCATTTGTTATTTTAACAAAAATTGCCTTGGCTTTGAGCTCATCCAGATTTTTGGCACCAAGATATCCCATACCAGACCTTAAACCTCCGACTAGCTGAAAAATTACATCCTTTACAGGTCCCCTGTAAGGTACCCTTCCTTCAACCCCTTCCGGTACAAACTTAGCTTGTCCCTCCTGGAAGTAACGGCCACCTCCCCCCTGCTGCATTGCCCCAAGGGATCCCATTCCTCTATAAACTTTGAATCTTCTACCTTCCAGAAGTATTGATTCTCCGGGGCTTTCATCGGTTCCTGCAAAAAGGTTCCCTATCATGAGCGAATCGGCACCTGCTGCGAGAGCCTTCACTATATCACCGGAGTATCTTATACCACCATCGGCAATCACTGGAATGGTATGTTCATGTGCAACTTCTGCACAGTCCATGATTGCTGTAATCTGCGGGACACCCACGCCGGTTACAACTCTTGTAGTACATATAGAACCCGGCCCCACACCCACCTTGATGGCATCTGCTCCGGCTTTAATGAGATCTATGCAGCCTTCTCTTGTAGCCACATTTCCTGCCACCACAGATACATTGAAATTCTCCTTAATCCACTCCACCATTTTGATCACCTTTACCTGGTGTCCATGAGCAGTATCTACTACTATCACATCACAACCTGCATCCAGTAGCATTTTGACTCTTTCCTTTGATTCTTCATCTGTTCCCACTGCTGCTGCAACTCTCAATCTCCCGTTTGGATCCACAGTAGCCTCTGGGTGTTCCAGCTTTTTCAATATATCTTTGAGAGTGACCATATAAACCAGCTTTCCATTCTCATCAACTATAGGAAGTTTTTCAATCTTGTGTTCTTTCATAATGCGCTTGGCATCCTCCATGGTGGTACCGAATAAAGGAGCAGTTATAACTTTTTTGTTCATCACCTGTTTGAGGGGTTTCTTTTTATCGTCCTCAAAGATAAGGTCTCTCTTGGTAACTATACCCACAAGTTTACCCTGTTTATTAACAATGGGAATCCCTGAGATGTTTTTCTCCTCTATGAGTTTCCAAGCATCATCTACTGTATTACTTGGGTTAAGAGTAAAAGGATTTTCAATAAACCAGCTCTGAGATCTTTTTACTTTCCTCACCTCTTCGGCTTGTTTCTCAGGAGAGAGATTTCTGTGAATAACTCCTATACCACCATGTTTGGCTAGTTCGATGGCCATCTGTGCTTCTGTCACTGTATCCATAGCTGCAGAGACAAGGGGAATCTTCAATTCTATTCCAGGTACAAAAATAGTTGAGACATCAGTTTCTCTTGGGATTACTGAACTTTTTCGGGGTAAGAGAAGAACATCATCAAATGTTAGAGCCTCTTTAAACTCCATGATAATAAAATGGCTGGGGGACAGGGATTCGAACCCCGACTAGCGGATCCAGAGTCCGCCGTCCTGCCGATTAGACGATCCCCCAGCATTGGTAGCGCCACCGGGATTTGAACCCGGGTCTCCTGGCTGAGAACCAGGTATCCTGAGCCGGACTAGACGATGGCGCCACATTTATATTTATATTTTAACTTATTTGATTTAAACAGTCAATTGATCAGTCTGCATTATCTTATTTTGACTATTTTCTTCAGTCCTTGGTAATCTCGAGTTCCGCCCTTCATCTTCACAAAATAAACCCCGCATTGCAATTCATTGAGAGAGATATTTCTCTCTCCAGGATATACCTCTCTGGAGAAAATCTTTCTCCCATCCACTGAATAAATCTCTATGGTCATTTTCCTATAAAAATTGTTAAAACAAAGTATGTTCCTATTAATATCCCAGTAAAAACCAATGGTGGGGATATCCCCTCTATATTCCTCCACCCCAACTGCATCTGTACTTCTCATAAACCCACCCAGAGCAACACATAAAACTTCCTCTGAAGAACTCCTCAATGCTCCCGGGAAGAATGTTAAAGTATCTTCATCTATAAAGGCATCGCTGGTATCACCACGGGTGAAAATGTTGAGGCCGCCACTCATATAGAAACCAGAATATACTGAACCATTCGGCCCGCAATTAATATCATAAGTATCAAAATATGTTCCTTCTCTGAGTGTATCTAATAATTGGGTTGGGACATGGTATCTCAAATATTGAGAATTTAAATAATAATTTTCCGCAAAGTAGAAGAACTTATTAACCGGGTCATAACCCATGGCATCGACTAGCCTTCCCTGCAGAACTGCAACAGTATCATAAGTGATTCCCATATCGTAACTTATACAAATCACACTATCGACACTGGTAAATACAGTGTCTGTTCCCACTATGTCATTATATATATCCTCGGCTTCACCAAACTCCACAAATGTATGTCCGCCATCGGTACTCCTCATAAAGACCCACTGATCAAGAGTATCATTATAAGCCACAACCAGGAGTGTCAAAGAATCAGAGTAAGAGACATGGATTATCTGTTTCCAGGCATATCCGGAGACTTCAGCGAGTGGTATGGTATCCACTGGAACAAAGGTTTGGGCACCGTCACTGGAGAAGTAGATGTTGTGTAAGTAAATATCGGATCCAATTACTTCCCCTCCGCCAGCACAGAGGTATAAGTAATCAGGATTTTGCGGGTATACGTCTATATCAAAAACAACTACTATTCCTGGAATATATACTTTACTCCAGCTTTGTCCTCCATCATCGCTTTTATAAATAGCATTCCCCCAATAATCACTGCAATAAAGGGTTCTATCCACCATTCTTGAGAGAGGCGGGTCTGTTTCACCACCGAAAACAGCATTTAATCCTGTTTCATTTCTCTGCCATGTCATACCATTATCAGAAGACTTAAGAATACCGGTAGAAGCTCCTGCATACCATATATTCCCTGAATTTTCAAGATCTGCACAAGGGGTAAGAGAATCAACCCGATAGAAATTCCAGAACCCGAGATAACGGACACCCATCATAACACCTACTGGAAACATGGAAGCTACCAGAATTGTATCGTTACTCACATATTCTACATCATAGGGCATTAATACCTGTGGCAGGATGTACACAGTTGTGAACCCATCACCGGTATATATTAAGCCTTCACTGTTTTCCATTCCCGTGGAAATAAACACCTCATCGGGATCGCTGGGATTTAGTTCAATATCTGTAACTTCTTTTTCCTCCATGGTATAAACCACATTCCATGAAAGCCCGCGATCATCAGATTTTAATACACAGGTAGTATCTCCATAATAGCTCTCTCCCGCCAGATAAATCAGTGAATCATGACCAGAGGCATATTCAATAGCATAAATAAAATCTAAATCGATGGAAATTTGCAATGAATCCCAGCTCTGGCCTTTATCTTCAGTAATAAATACCTTAGCCTGAGGCCAAGTAGCAGCGAGCATAACTGTGTCGGATCTGATGTGACTTATAGCATCAAAGCCTCCTTGCCTTTGGAATATAGGGGTCAGCGTGACCCCACCGTCAGGAGAGATATAGAGTGTATCATGTATAAACATCAACATAGTATCCGGTCCGGTATATACACCATCACCATCATAAAAACCTCGATCTCTTAGTTTGAACCATGTTGTTCCATCAGTGGTCTTCCAGCTTTGAGAGAAACTCAAAGCCAGAGCCTCCTGAGAATCAGCAGGGTCTACCATTATTCTTGGAATCACTCCACCTTCCAAAGGAACAAATTGCCAGCTAAAATCCGCCTTAGATGGAGAGCCAGTAAATTTTAAGACATTTTCCCCTTCTCTTGAGGGGTTTTCCAGACCAAAAAGAGTAATAAGAACAAGGAAGAGATTAAACATAATTCCACCTCCTCTCAGGAAATTTTATTGGAAATAAATATTGCTGTCAAATAAAAAATGAATCAATTACAGCAGTGAAAACACCTTACCTACGCCGAAGGTAATGATGGCAGCACCAATTCCGGAAATTATCATTTCAAAAACTTTTTTAGAAACAGAAAGTCCGGAGGAAAGAGCTATGATGCTCCCAGAAATTATCCACACCAGAATAGCGGTAAGAGAAGATAAAATCAAAGCAGTTGCAGCTGTTTTCATTATGAAAAATGAATACACTATAAAAGCTGTCCCCATTAAATAGAACACCCCTGTGAAAAGAGCCGATTTCAATGGATTTTCAATCTCCATCTCCTCTCTTTCCTCTCTATTAAAAAGTTCTTTAAGAACCCTTAATCTGAATATTCCAAAACTTTTTACATCTTTCTGGTTCTTAACCGATATAAAAGTACCTATGCTCATTGAAAGAGTCCCTGCAAGTCCAACAATGAGTCCTGAAATACCAACGAGTCTCGGTTTTCCCATATACAAACCTGTAAGCCCTGCAACAGTCGAGAGTATCTCCACTAATCCGTCATTCATTCCCAAGAATATATCTCTTATATTATTTTCAATTCCCTGTTCCTCCTCTTTAAAAAAGTTCTCATGGGCCAGCTCATCCAGAATTATCCTCTTTAACTCTTCTTTCTCCTCTTCAGTAAAATCTCCCTTCTTATAATACTCGTGGTATTCCCTTATGGGCTTGTTCTCTCCAAGTTCAAGGATCCTTGATGACCATCTCAAGCCCAATACCTTTCTTATAAGAAGATACAAAAGCACTGCAAACCTGAATTTGTATTCCTTAGGTAGGATTCCCCGCGATTCCATCAACTTCTTCCAAAATTCTGCATGCTGTTTTTCCATTTTTACAAAAGCTTCAAGCTGATGTTTTACCTTAACATCTGACTCCTTCATGGCAAGTCTCTTATAAATTTGAGAGGCCTTGAGCTCATCTTTGTAGAATCCAAGTATAACTCCTTCCATTTTCTACCTCCTTAATATATTAAAATTCAACTAAGTAAATGAGGAATTATTCATAAAATTTTTGATAAAATTCAAGTAAAGTTTTCTCAAAGGCCTGAGAAATGCTGTCCCAGCTGAAATTTTCAGCCCACTTCCTTGCCCTGAGGGATAATTCTTCTCTTAATTTATCATTTTTTATGATCTCCAATACACCCTGTTTCAGGGACACGATATCACCAAAGGGCACTATCATCCCCGACCTTTGATGCAACACAGACTCTCTAAGGCCTGGTGAATCAAACACCACCGCAGGGGTTCCACATGCCTGTGCTTCCATAACCACAATACCCCAGCCTTCTTTGGGTGAGGTATTTACCAGAACCCATGCCCGTTGTAATTTTTCTATTTTGGTTTCCTCGGAAACGAATCCCGTGAAATTTATAACATTTTCTAACTCAAGCTTTCTTACCAATTTTTCCAGATATGGCCTCGCATCTCCGTCTCCTATAATTTCCACTTTTAATTTTTCAATGGAGGATTCTCTTACCAACAATTTTATCATCTTTATAAAGAGATCTACACGCTTATATTTTTTAAGCCTTCCTAAGTATACAATATATGGAATATCGCTTTTAGGCCCATCGGGTTTAAATTTCTCCAAATCAATACCATTATAAACCACCTTAATATTAATGGCAGGGAATCCGTTTTCAATCATATCAGCTTTGGTACTTTCAGAAACAACAATAAAAGGAGTATCTTTATACAGCTTAAAAAGCAACTTCTCTATCAAGTAAACATAAGTGGCGAACATGGGATTTGTCTCCGAATATATGACTTTTCCAAAGAAATGATGAGCAATTCCTAAAATTGGCTTTTTAACAAAATATTTGAGGAAAAAAGGTATTTTATTTATATCTTCAATTATTAAATCAAAATCGTCATTAGCCAAAAGCTGCTTCACATAAAACGGAACCTGGTAATTAAAAATATATCTATTTCCTCGTCTTATTATGTTTAGATTATCATACTCATCAAATCTGGGTGCACCTTTAAAGGAAGATACAAGTATAGTGATTTTATAACCCTTCTGGGCAAGACGCTTAAAAATATTATGTAGATGAACCTCAGCACCACCACTGAGAGGATTTTTCAGATCCTGCCAGTTGACAACAAGTATTTTCATTCACTTTTAACCAGTTTCAAAAACTTTCTTTTCCCAACCCTGAGAATTGCTTCCTTTGATTTCAGCTTAATTATCTCACTTTCATCATCAATTATTACATCATCCAGTTTAACAGCACGTTGTTTTATCAATCTTCGAGCCTCGCTTCTTGAGGACACAAGACCAGAGTTTGCAAGTAGCTCAACAATCCATATACCTCTTTCAGGTATTTTATATTCAGGAATTTCATCTGGAACACCCTTTTCTCTAAAAACTCTGTTAAATTCTTCCTCTGCTCTTCTTGCGTCTTCCTGGGACCAGAAAAGTTTTACAATCTCATACGCAAGCTTAGCTTTTGTATCCCTCGGACGTTCCTTCATTTCCTCTTCAACTTTTTTTAATTCCGCGTTATCGTAATACAAAACAAGCTTGTAATATTTAACAACCAGCTCATCTGGTATAGACATTACTTTACCGTAAATCTGATAGGGAGGTTCTGTAATACCTATGTAGTTATCGTAAGACTTTGACATCTTAAGTTTCCCATCAGTTCCTTCGATAAGCGGAACTGTAAGGATTACTTGTGGTTCCTGGCCAAATGCTTTCTGAACCTCCCTACCAACCATGAAATTGAATTTTTGATCTGTTCCTCCCACTTCCACATCTGCCTTAATAGCATAAGAGTCATAACCCTGAAAGAGTGGATACAGAAATTCATGAATGGAAATAGGAACTCCGTTTTTAAATCGTTTTTCAAAGTCATCCCGTTCTAGCATTCTTGCAACTGTATACGTGGCAGCAAGTTCTACGACATCTCGAGCCCTGAGAGGAGCTAACCACTCAGAATTGTATCTAACTTCAGTAAGTTTTTCATCTAAAACTTTGAATACCTGATCAAAATAGGTTTTTGCATTCTCTCTCACCTCTTCTTCGGTAAGTCTCGGCCTGGTTTTAGAACGTCCGGATGGGTCCCCTATCATTGCGGTGAAATCACCCACTATGAAAATTATCTTATGTCCTAGAGTCTGGAGATCTTTAAGTTTTTTTAAACACACATAATGACCAAGATGTAAATCCGGCCGGGAAGGATCTGCTCCGTATTTAATTCGTAAGACCTTCTTTTTCCTTAACTTCTCTAAAAGCTCCTCTTCGGGTAATAAATCTACAGTATTTTTCTTTATTATCCGGAGTTGTTCTTCTATTCTCATTTTGTCCAGTATACATAAATCCCACAGTTAGGGCAGGTTTCTAATTTTTTATTCTTGTCAGGTCTTGTCACAAGCGACGTGGGCAGATGTATAAAACAATTGGTACATATTCCACCAACCACAGGTGCTATTCCCCTGCCATACTTCTTTTTGAGTTTCTCATACCTCTTTAAAATGTTTGGAGGCAGTTTAGAAGCACACTCCTCTCTGAGCTTCTTAAGTTTTTCAACAGGGTCTTCATCTTCAGTGAGGCCAAGTTCTTTATATTCAGGGCTTTCCGCATCCTTGATCATCGCATCAATATCCCCCAGGGCGATGAGTATCTCCAGGATAGGGTCCATTATTCCTCCTTTTCCATTCTCAAGAGATAATCGATGAATTCCTTCTTATCCTGTATCTTCATATACTCATCACTTTTTATTATCTTTCTGGCTATATTTGCAATCATTCCAAGGGTTATAAGGTATCTTGTTCCGGGGTCCTGAGGAGGTGCACAAAGAAGGAAAAAGAGATGGACTGGTTTTCCATCAAGTGCCTGAAAATCAACTCCTTCTTTTGATCTTCCTACAACAAGATACACGTCGTCAAGGACAACACTTCTTGTATGGGGAATTGCTATACCTTTTCCAATTCCTGTAGACCCTATGGATTCTCTCTTTTTCAGAGCTTCTAAAACCAGTTTTTTCCTTTCTTCTGGAAGATTAAGGGGTTCAAGAAGTTCTTCAAGGACAGACTCTTTATCCTTTGACTTAAGGTCCAGGATAACTCTCTCCTCTTTAAGTAATTGTTCCAGCATAATTTAACCTCCTCTTTTGCCTTAAAAGTTTACTTCTATATTTAAAGTCTGTCAAATTTCAACCCTTTACTGCTCCTTGTGTTATACCTTCAATAAAATATCTCTGCGCAAAAATGAATAATAAAGAAATTGGCACAATGGAAACTGAAGAGGCCGCCATCTCTAAAGTGTAGGCTTCTTCATGGGCACTCTTGAACATTGCCAGTCCCACCGGTACCGTATACATCTTCTCAGATTGTGCCACAATTAACTGCCACAAAAAATTAGACCAATGAAATTGAAAATTAAGAAGAAATACCGTGGCCACTATGGGGAATGCAAGGGGAACCATAATCCTCCACCATATTTTGAATTCAGAGGCACCATCTATTCTCGCCGATTCCAGAAGAGAATCAGGCACCTGCCTCATGAATTGAGTAATTAAAAAGAGACCAAAGACATTTGCAAGATGAGGTACAATCATCCCCCAGTAAGTATTTATCCAACCAAGTTTATATACAATTAAAAATTGAGGGATAACGTATAGAAGTCCCGGAACCATCATGGAGGCAATGAATAACCAGAAAAGATACTCTTTCATGAAAAAACTCTTTTTGGCAAAAGCAAAGGCTGCCAGGGAAGCAAACAAAGTGGATACAGTAGCTGAAGAAAGAGCAACTATCAAACTGTTCAGGAAAAACCTGCTGAAACCAAATTCAAAGAGCACTTTTTTAAAATTGTATAATGTCAGTTTTTTGGGCAGGCTGAGAACGAGAGCAGTACCTGGCTCTTTAAGAGCTGTAAGCAGCATCCACACAAAGGGAAACATGAAGATTATAGCAAGAAGAGTTACAGTGAAATACCATAAAAATTTTTTCATTGCTTCCTCTGGATTTTAGAATAGGTGATGGATAAACCTAATGCCAGGACAAGCAAGACAAAAGATGTAGCAGCAGCCAGACCGAGCCTTAAATTGCTGAAATGATTAAAGAGATAAAGACCTGTTACTTTGGTCATTCCCAGAGGAGCTCCCCATTTGTAGACTATTGGCCCACCTCCAGTCATAGCATAGAATTCAGCAAAGGCAGAAAGAGCAGCGATAATACCTATAATCACCATAAATGTAGTTACAGGTTGTATAAGCGGGACAGTAATGTACCATAATTTTTTAAGTCCAGTTGCCCCATCCAGTTCTGCAGCTTCGTATACTTCCTTTGGAATCCCATCGAGTGCAGCAATGTAAAGTATCATGCCAAAACCTGCTCCTTTGAGAGTCATGGCAAGAGCAACAGAAGGCATAACCGTTTTAGCACTTCCCAGAAATCCTGTCTCGTATATACTCCCTATAAGGGGTTTTAAAATATTTACCAATAAGCCATATCTTCCAGCGTAGATAAAAGTCCATACAATCCCAACTACGAATGCATCCAGCACGAAGGGCAAAAAGAAAAAAGTCCTGTACATAGAGTTTAATTTATATCTCTTTCTCAGGAGAATAGCAAGAAGAAGTGATACAACTATGTTCAGAGGGATGATAATAAGTGCGTAATAAAGAGTAACCACTAAAGCCCACCAGAATTCTTTATCATGGAACAAAAAAAGATAATTTTTGAGACCCACAAAAGAAAGACCCCCAAAGACATCACTGAAATCTGTGACTTGGTTGAAGGAGAGATATATGGAGTATATAAAAGGGAGAGACAAAAATACTATAAAAATAAAAGCAAAGGGGAAAATGAATGAATATGCATTTATGTTATCTCTAACACCTTTTTTCATAATAAAAAAGGGGGAGCCTGTGCTCCCCCTTTTGATTCACTATTTTATCACAATGAATTTTGATACCCCTGCTTCTCTATCCAGTACCAGGTACATCCCAGAGGGTAGATTAAACTTCACAACCTTGCTTCCATTAACTTTTACTGTTTCTTCATGAACTTTTCTTCCATCCAGAGAGTAGAGCTCAAGAGTATAAATACCATTTCCTTCTATTTTTATTCCATTCAAAACAGGGGTAAGGATTCTCGGCCTATGACTCCTATTTTCTATCCCGGTAATCAGAATATCAACAAAGTAATGTAAGGTATCGGTGTCAGTCCATTCTGCTCCACCAGAGAGAAGATCAACAGTTGAGTCATAAGGAAGAACATCCACACAGGAACTGTTATCTCCACCAGTAATATAGGAAACTACATAGACACGGCTAGGATATCCCAGAGAATCAAGTCCTATTCTAAATTCAAGGACATGGAGTCCCTGAGTATCCCATGTATATGCATATTCTACAGGAGCAATGCTATAATCCCAGCCTACACCATTATAACGGTTAAAATTCACTGAAGTGATACCTGAAGCCCCATTATACCAAAAATATACCTGATAATCCGGAGCAAAATAATCGGGAGGTTCATTGGCAAATACTATATGTCTTCCCCAGGAGTCCCATATCCCGGCTCCTGGATCTCCAATATATCCCGAGCTATCTGTCTGGTCTACATCAATCGAAAAGCCATATGCTACATCCCAAGAAGCCCTGTTCTGGGTTTTCACAGCAAAATATAAACTATCCTGGCTTATGTAATAATAGAAGGTATCTAGATCAGCACCATCCAAGTCAGTGCTATCACTATTTGCTGCCCCCACAATCCATCCTTCACCCGCATCTATAATCCCGTCGAGAATCGGAGCAGCATGTAAACCAGAAATCATAAAAATAATCACAAATACAAACATCACCTTTTTCATAGCCACCTCCTTTTTCCCCTTATAATTTAATTCAAACCTCAACAATTGTCAAGATTTAATTTGATTAAACTCTTTTTTAAACTTAAAATAGATGACATGCTCGACATCAGATTATTGAGAGAAAATCCCCAGAAGATAAAAGACGGGCTTCAAAGGAGGGGGGAAGATCCCGATGTTGTGGATAAACTCATTGTTCTTGATATTGAAATTCGGAAAATCAAAAAGGAGCTGGATGAACTGAGAAAAGAAAGGAATGAAATTTCCCGCGAGATTGGAAGACTTAAGAGAGAAGGGAAAAATGTCGAGGAGGTTCTAAAAAAAGTTGGCAATCTGGGAGACAAAATAAAGGCGAAAGAGACACAACTGCAGAATTTTCAAAGAGAATTTGACTCTATATGGTATTACCTTCCCAACCTACCCCACGATTCCGTTCCTGTGGGGCAGACACCTGAAGACAATGTAGTGATAGAAGAATGGCATCCTGTTAGAAAACTGGATTTTGAACCTCTCCCACACTGGGATATAGGAGAGAGATTGGGTATTTTAGAATTTAAAAAAGCGAGCGAAATCTCCGGTTCCCGCTTTGCCATTTACAAAGGTGCAGGGGCAATACTGGAACGGGCATTAATAAATTTCTTTCTCGACTATAACAGAGAGAAAGGATATGTGGAAATATTTCCTCCCTATCTCGTGAAAGAATACGCTATGATCTCTTCCGGGCATCTTCCCAAATTTAAAGTTGAAATGTATCACACAGAAGATGATGACCTCTATTTGATTCCCACTGCAGAAACGGTACTGGCCAACCTCCACAGAAACGAAATTTTAGAAGAGAAAGAATTGCCTAAATATTACATGGCATATACAGCCTGTTTCCGCAGAGAAGCAGGCTCTTACGGTAAGGATGTAAGGGGTATAATTCGCGTTCACCAATTCAATAAAGTAGAATTGTTCAAATATACAAAACCAGAGGACTCCTATGAAGAACTGGAAAAGATGCTACAGGATGCTGTGGAACTGGTAAAATTGTTGGAGTTACCTTATAGAGTGGTCCTTTTATGCACCGGTGATATGGGATTTGCAGCTTCAAAAACATATGATATCGAAGTATGGGCCCCTGGAGTTAAAAGATGGCTGGAAGTATCTTCAGTATCCAATACAGAGGATTTTCAAACAAGACGAGCAAAAACAAGAATGAGAAGGAAGGATGGAAAAACTGAATTCCCGCATACCCTCAACGGCTCAGGACTTGCAACTCCCAGAGTTTTCATCGCTATTCTTGAAAATTATCAGAACAAGGATGGTTCCATAACAATTCCCGAAGTTTTGAGAAAATATATGGGGGGCATAGATGTTATCCTTCCCGGAGCTTAGAAAAGAAATCATAAAATATTGTGTTTTAATGTACGAAAAGAATTACGTAGTTGCTTCAGATGGAAACGTCAGCGTAAGGATTTCAGAAGGACACTTTCTTATTACGCCTTCCGGTAAAAGAAAGTCGGAGCTTGAATATAAAGATCTTATGGTGATAGATAAGGAAGGGAATGTAATAGAAGGTAATTTTACTCCCTCAACAGAGATGTGGATGCACATTTGGATTTACGAGATGAGGCCTGATGTGAATGCAGTGATTCATGCCCATCCTCCTTATTCCACAGCCTTTTCCTTCCAGATGCCCAGAGAATACGTTCCTCAGCTACCCGAAATTGAAAGTCTCGTGGGAAAGATTGGCTTTGTTCCTTACAGGGAAGCCGGCTCTCTGGAACTGGCAAAACTTGTAAAAGAAAAGATAACAGAACACAATGGACTCATCCTTCAAAAACATGGAGTGGTGGTAGTAGGACACAATCTTGAAGAATCATTTAACAGACTTGAACGTATGGAATTCGAATTTAAAATTAAAAGTCTAAGGGAGAGTTTCCGATGAAGTGGACTGCCAATGAAGTCAGAAAAACATTTCTTGAGTATTTTAAAGAGAAAGGACACACTATAGTTCCCAGTTCACCCCTCTTGCCCAAGGGTGACCCAACTCTTCTTTTTACCAATGCTGGAATGAATCAATTTAAGCTGTTTTTCCTGGGGAAAGTAACACCTCCTTATAAAAGAGCCACTTCCTGTCAGAAGTGCATGAGAGCGGGAGGGAAACATAACGATCTGGATAATGTGGGATTTACAAAAAGACATCATACTTTTTTTGAGATGCTGGGCAATTTTTCCTTTGGTGATTATTTCAAGGAAGAAGCAATCAAATTTGCATGGGAACTTTTAACTGAAATATATAAACTTCCGAAAGAACGCCTCTGGATCACGGTTTATGAAAAGGATGACGAAGCTACTTCTATATGGAGGAATACTATCGGAGTATCAGAAGAACGTATAATCAAGCTGGGTGTGAAGGATAATTTCTGGGAAATGGGGGAAATAGGACCTGCGGGTCCCTGTTCCGAAATCTTGTATGACCTGGGAGAAGAGGAAGACCCTGCTCAAAAAGATCCTTCAATGGAGGGAGAAAGATTCCTCGAACTATGGAATCTTGTTTTCATGCAATTTAACAGAGAAGAAGATGGAAACCTGGTGCCTCTTCCCAACAAAAATATAGACACGGGTATGGGACTTGAAAGATTATTACGTATACTTCAGAGCGCCGATTCCAATTATCACACGGATCTATTCATGCCCATCATAGAGGAAGTGGAGAGGATAACCGGTGTAAAATACCATGGTGATGAAAAGGGAAGTGCCCATAGGGTTCTCGCAGATCATTCCCGCGCTCTCACTTTCGCTATAGCTGATGGCATTTATCCCTCCAACTACGGGCGTGGATATGTTTTAAGAAGAATTTTAAGAAGAGCCCACCGATTTGCTCAGAAAATTGGTTTTGAAGAAAAGCCCATCATTTACCGCCTTGTTCCTGTGGTAATCGAGGTGATGCATGAAGCATATCCTGAGCTTGTGGACAAGAAAACTGAAATAGAATTTATAATTAAGAGAGAGGAAGAAAAATTTATTGAAAATATAGCAAGAAATCTTCCGCGCCTGAGAGAAGATATAGAAAGTTACAGAGAGAATGGAACAGTGGATGGAAAAGTTGTTTTTAAATATTACGATACTTATGGACTCCCTCTGGATTTAATTGAAGAGTATATTAAAGAGGCTGGCCTTCAGATTGACTGGAGTGGTTTCGAAGATGAGATGTCCAAGCAGAGGGAGAGGGGACGGAAAAAAGAAATCTTTAAGGTTGAAATTCCTGAGTGGAAGATTCTTAAAGAAGGTAAAAGCAAATTTGTAGGTTATGAAAAATTGCAAACGGTTTCCTCAATTTTGAAATATGGTTTTAAGGATAAAAAGGTTTATCTGGTTACTGAGGAGACTCCTTTTTATGCTGAATCGGGCGGTCAGGTAGGGGACAAAGGCATTATAGAAGGGGAATGGAAAGGTGGTAAATTTCTGATAAGGGTTCAGGACACCCAGAAAATAGGAGATGATATTGTCCATATTGGTGAACTTGAACAGGGTAAAATACCCGAAGACTCCATGGAAGTGAGACTTGAAGTTGACGAAAAAAAGAGATTGGCTACTCAGAGAGCTCACACTGCTACCCACCTACTCCACGCTGCATTGAGAGAAGTCCTTGGAGAACACGTTAGGCAGGAGGGGTCTCTCGTTGAACCTGACAGGCTAAGATTTGATTTTCTCCACTTCAAAAAACTGAGTGACGATGAGATTGAAGAAATAGAGAGAATAGTAAATAACAAAATAATGGAAAATATTAAACTTAAAATAGAATGGAAAGATTACAGAGATGCAGTAAAGGAAGGAGCAATGGCTCTTTTTGAGGGGAAATATGGTGAAAAAGTCAGAGTCATAAGTATCGGCGATTTTTCCAAAGAACTATGTGGTGGAACCCATGTCAACCAGACTGGTGACATAGGCTTCTTCAAAATTATTAAGGAAGAAGCCTCCAGTGCAAATATAAGAAGAATAGAGGCATACACTGGAGAAAAAGCTTTTGAATATGTAAAAGCCTTAGAAAGAAGATTAGAGAATATAGCATCACTATTGGGTACCGCCTCCACAACAGTGGAAGAAAAACTTAAAAAATTGGAAGAAGAATACAAAGAAAAAGAGGAGGTGTTAGAGGCTCTCACTCAGAAACTGGCGGAAATATATGCAGAGGAGATTGTATCCCATACAATACATTTAAATAATGAAATACCCGTATATTACGGATATTACAAAAATTTGAGAAGAGAAGATCTCAGGAAAATCGCTGACAGAGTGAGGCTGAAAGTGGAAAGAGGAATCTTGGTGCTCCTCAGTAGTTTTAAGGAATCTGTTAATATCTTTGTTGAAATACTCGGAGATGTAGAGGGCTTCGATGCACGGAAAATTATGAGAAATATTGGCAAAATAATTGGAGGTGGAGGAGGAGGATCTGAGAGAAAAGCTGAGGGAGGAGGAAGGAAAAAAGAGAAAATTGGAGAAATTTTGGAACTTATTAAAAAGGGAACTTTATTTGTGGAGGAGGTTTAGCATGGATATCTTTAAGAAGTGCTATGAATTCCAAGAGGCTGAGAAAGCGAGACAATCGGGATATTACCCATATTTTCACCCGGTATCCTCAGCAGAAGATACCGAGGTAATAGTTGATGGAAAACCCCTCGTAATGCTAGGATCTAACAATTACCTTGGCCTTACCACCCACCCAGAGGTTAAAAAAGCTGCAAAAGAAGCCGTTGAGGTCTACGGAACAGGCAGCTGTGGGTCCAGATTCTTAAATGGTACCTTGGATATTCATGAGGAGCTTGAAAGGGAACTGGCAAAATTTGTTGGTAAAGAATCTGCTTTAGTGTTCAGCACCGGCTATCAGACAAACCTGGGAATCATGTCTGCACTTTTAGGTAGGAATGATGTTGTGGTGCTGGATAAATGGGACCATGCAAGCATAGTAGATGGTACAAGGCTGGGTATGGCTGAAGTTAAGAGGTTTAAACATAACGATATGGACCATTTAAAGAAAGTGTTGGATCAGATACCCGAGGATAAAGGGATTCTGATAGTGGTCGATGGAGTATTCAGTATGGAAGGGGATATAGCTAACCTGCCAGAACTTGTAAAAATCAAAAAAGAATACGGGGCAAGACTTATGGTAGATGATGCTCACTCAGTTGGGATACTGGGTGAGAATGGAGCCGGCACAGCCGAGTATTATGGATTAACAGATGAAGTTGACCTTATAATGTGCACATTCAGTAAATCATTTGCATCCCTTGGTGGATTTGTGGCAGGGGAAGCAAAAGTTATAGATTACATAAAACACTTTGCAAGACCCATGATATTCAGTGCGGCTCTCCCTCCGGCACAGGTTGCAGCTGCTAAAGCCTCCCTTCAAATTATCAAAACAGATAGAAAAAGAAGAGAAAACTTGTGGGAAAGCACCAGATTCTGGCAGGAGGGTTTAAAAAAACTCGGTTTTGACATAGGTGAAACCCAAACCCCCATTGTTCCTGTAATTATCGGGGATGATATGCTTACCTTCGCAATATGGAAAAAATTAATGGAATACGGTGTGTACACAAACCCTGTTATAACCCCTGCTGTACCTCCAGGAAGACAGCTTTTAAGGACCAGTATAATGGCAACACATACTAAAGAGCAGCTCCAGAGAGCCCTGGATGCCTTCGAAAAGGCAGGGAAGGAACTGGGAGTAATCAAGTAATTCGTAAAGCGTGCAGCGGAAAGCGTAAAGGGCGAACGAATTTTATTATTCATGTCTACCGAATC
>Ga0190352_1000028_pt1 | contig 39825 bp, 30 predicted proteins | sample 4872131011_MG_FD_161682 | JGI IMG/M metagenome (GOLD analysis project Ga0190352, IMG submission 161682) | Hydrothermal vent microbial mat bacterial communities from Southern Trench, Guaymas Basin, Mexico - 4872-13-10-11_MG | ecosystem: Environmental > Aquatic > Marine > Hydrothermal vents >...
TTTCCTCAAATTGACTATTTTCTCTTTGGTTTTATCAGCTAGACTGCCTATAATTCCCCCAGTAACGATCAAAAAACTCCCCCACAAAATTAAATTGAAGCTTTCTTCCAAGCTTAATCCTGTACTCCCGACAGCTAATAATTTCCCATAAAGAATATATCCTAGAACCAAGAGAATTGACAAAAAGGCTGTCAATACACCTATTCGTTTTCCTAAAAAATAACCAGCCAAAATGACGGGAAGAAAAAAGAAATTTAAGAAAGAAAATTTAAATTTAACAAAAAAGGCAATTACAATAATACCAATAAAAATGGAAGTCAGAAGGATCCCCTGTAAATGCTGAAGGGAAAATCTCTGAACCCGCCTCATTAACTTTTTTTCATCTGGCTGGTTCCCCATGAGAGCCCCTCTCATCACCCACCAATTCTTTTATTACCAAGGTTCCTTTTTTTTCTATCAAACCCAACGATTGATGTCAAACGGTTTGTTTTTTTAGGTTAAAACCTAGTATCCAGGTAAAAGGGAATGTAGAATAGCGGCAAGGTAGTAAGAGTTTCCTAAAATAGCCCACTGCCGCCAAGCAGCTTAATAGATTACCCGTCGCTAAATTAATGATTAAAGAAGGAGAATTCCCGTTATCCTTAATCGGACACAGCTTTTAACTCAAATTCAGGGTTATCAATGATGTGCTTTTTTACCGAGCATTGATCGATTGCCTTTAAAACCGCTGCCTCGTACTTTTTTGGGAAGTCAGGGGGAAGATGAACTTCGATGATAATTTTCTCGATCCTTTTGGCTGCCGGGTTTCTAGTTGTTTTTTGAGTCACGTAGATGTTATCTAGAGGAATATTTCTTTGTTGGCAAAAAGCAAGCACATAATAAGCAGCACAGGCCCCGATGGAGGCCAAAAAAAGATCGAATGGGGCCGGAGCCCTTCCTTCTCCTCCAGCATAAACAGGTTGGTCAGTTTCAATTACTAACCCTTTATAGTGCGCCACTACCCTAAGCCCGCCAGGAAAACTTATTTTCATTTCCTTAGCCACTTGTTACCTCCATCCAATTTTCAATAAAACCTTGCGGTCTTCCATAAATTTAAGAATTTATCTTCCTCCCGAATCTGCCCTCAAGAAGAAAAAAGCCACCCTTAAGGTTCTTTCCCGCCACCTCTAGGGCCGGAGGCGCTTATTTTTTTGGCTGGGAAGTTTCTCCTTAACCCCTAGCTTCCTCACCAGAGCACCAATTCTTCCTCGTTAATTTCATCCTCGGACTTAATCTTTCCGACTCGGTTCACAGAAATACCCGTTAAAATTTCGCTCTTGAGAGGCTCAATCAAAATTAAGATTAAAAATGATAGGGAATTTCGGAGAAAAGCGCAAGAAGGAGTTTTCGATCCTTCTCCGTTAGCTGCAAACGGCCAAATAAATCATGAAGGCGTTCTTCAATATGTTTTTTATTAGTCAGATGAATAAATCCACTTGCTCTCAATTTCTCCATGATCAGTCGTAAACATTCTTTTTGTTGGGCGACCGGTAACGGAGCTTCTTCCGATGAAGAGAAGGAAAGAAAGGACAACCCTTCGGCTGACCTTATTTCTTTAAATAATAAAAAAAGAGTTAATAACACTGCCCCCGCTAAATTATAAGAAGGTTGCCTCGATGCCTGAGGAATGACAAAACAATGATTAGCCCATTCTAAATCATGGGATTCAAGACCTGTTCTTTCTGGTCCAAAAAGAAGCCCTATCTTAACTCCGGGAGGAAGCTTGACTATCTTCTTAATAGCTTCCTCAAGACTTATAAGGGTAAAATTCTTTCTCCTTTTGGCGGTGGAAGCAAAAACAACTTGGAGATCTCCAACCGCCTTAGCTACATCAGGATAAAAGGTCGCCTTCTTTAATATTTCCTCGGCATGCACCGCCAGCCGAAAAGCTTCGGGGCTAAAAGGGCTTAAACCCACAACTCGAAGCTTCTCAAAGCCTGTGTTTTTCATAGCTCGAGCCACAGCCCCAACATTGGCCATGTTTTCAGGCCGAACCAGGATAATGTGGATTAAATTAGCCGCTGGCGATTTCATGACTAATTAATCCCCTCCCCCCCTGAATCAAATCTGGTCTATATCAGGTCAAACCCGCCTCCTGGCGCCGGGTTAAAAGGAAAATGATAACTAATTTCTGAATCAAAATATTCCCGTACTTCCAAACCCATTTTCACCCCGTGAGGTAGGATCAAGTTCTTCCACTTCCCGAACCAACACCGTCTCCACCGCCTGGATAAGCATTTGGGCAATTTTCATCCCCGCGGCCACTTGAAATTCACTATTCCCAAGATTAACCAAAACCACTTTTATTTCTCCCCGATACCCGGCATCAACCACCCCGGCCAACCGATGGATTCCTTCCAAAGAAAGTCCACTTTTATCCCAAATCAAACCCACATAACCAGGCGGGATGGCCATTTTGATCCCGGTAGAAATTGCTTTTATCTCTCCTGGAGCTAATTTTTCCTCGACAACCGAATATAAATCTAATCCGGCATCTCCAGCATGGCTATATTTTGGCAATTTTGCCTGGGGGTGAATCTTTTTCACTCTAACTTCCATGGTTATATCCCCTCAATTTTGACCTTCTGAACGAATGCCCGGGCGGCCTGAGCTGCTTCTTCCAGAAAAGAAGAAGGATAGGGCTTTAGGCTTTCATACGATTCATCCAGAGTGTTCTGGGGCTCAAATTGCTGAAGGACGTAAAGAGGAGCTTTTTCGATGAGTTTGGCAATTTTATTGATATCGGCCATCTCCACCAAACCAGGAACAACTGTGGTCCGAAAAATGACCTCTTTGTCCGTCTGAAGAAGAAGGTCAATACTTTCTTTGATCTTAAGGGCCACCTCGTCTATGGCTTGGCTAACCAAGCCATACTTATCTAAGGAAGTTTTAATATCCATCGCCACCACATCCACTAGATTCTCATCAAGAAGTTGACGAAGCTTCGAAGGCAAAGATCCGTTGGTATCAATTTTAACCCTTAGATTTCTATTTTTAAGAAGAGAACAGAAGGTCGTTATTTCTGGATCAAGGAGGGGTTCTCCTCCTGTAATACAGACTCCCTCCAGCCAATTCTGTCTTTCATCAAAAAAGCGAAGAAGGTAATCAAGCGGGAAGTCTGGTAATTGCTGCGGCCGCAGAACTAAATCCGAATTATGACAGTAAGGACACCGAAAATTACAGCCCCCCACAAATAACGTAGCTGAAATGATTCCGGGAAAATCTTTGGGAGCAAACTTTTCTAATCCTTTGATGACCACCACGATTCTAAATCCTCAACTGAATTAACTACTTTTTGGACTTGTCCCTTTTCCTGGATAATCAAAGCAGGCAAAATTATCGCTCCCGTTTGGTCTCGGTGGATAACACCAAGAAATTCCCGAATTTTCATTTTACTTTCTTTTTTGGTTAAATCGTATTCCTGGTATTCGATTCCCCGATTGCTTAAATTGGTTTTCAACTCCTCGCATTGGTCACAATTAGGAAAGGTAAAAATCAAGTAGTCCATAACTCTATCTCCTTAAGTCAGGAAAGGGAAACTTCATAGGGCATTCTCTCTCGAAATTCCTGCTGTTTTCCATCATTCCAAGTGGATACCGGGCGTAAATAACCCACGATTCGCGAATATACTTCGGTCTCCTTCTGGCAGTGAGGACAGCGGAATTGTTTCCCTTTCAAATATCCATGGTTAGCACAAACACTAAAAGTAGGGGTAATGCTAAAGTAAGGCAGAGGAGTCTCAGAAATCTTGCGGACTAACTTTTTGCAACTCTCGCGATCTATATTTTCTGGTAAAAAGGCATGGAAAATCGTCCCTCCAGTATAGAGAGGCTGAATATCCTTTTGATGTTGGAGCGCCTCAAAAATATCCCGTGTGGCATCTACATTTAGTTGGGTGGAGTTGGTAAGATAGGGATGCTTATCCGTGCCAGAAGTAATAATCCGGGGATATTTAGCTTTATCCAGCCTCGCCAAACGATAAGCCGTGCTTTCTGCCGGCGTAGCTTCTAAATTATAGAGATTGCCTGTTTCCTGCTGAAATTTGACCAAAATTTCCCGCATAAAATTAAGCACTTCAATGGTAAACTCTTTACCTTCAGGAGTCCCAATCCCTTGGCCTAAAAAATTTAGGCAAGCTTCATGCATGCCACATACCCCAATGGTGGAAAAATGGTTCTCAAAATGACCCAAATAGACCTTGGTATAAGGCATCATCCCCTTGGCCAGCATGTTAATAACGATCTCTCTTTTGGTCTCCAATGATTCTTTAGCTAAAACCATCAAATGGCGAAGACGAGCAAAAAATTCTTCCCGGGAGGAAGCTTCATAAGCTACCCTATTCAAATTGATAGTTACTACTCCAATCGAACCAGTCGAATCACCAGCTCCCCAAATATTTCCAGGTCTCCTTTTCAGTTCCCGCAAATCAAGATTCAATCGGCAACACATCGCCCGGACATCACCAGGGTCAAGGTCAGTGCCGACATAATTCTGGAAATAAGGGATGCCATATTTGGCTGTTACTTCAAAGAGAAGATTGGCGTTGGGTGAATCCCAATTAAAATCAGGAGTAATGTTATAAGTGGGGATAGGAAAAGTAAAGACGCGCGACTGCATATCTCCCTCGACCATCAACTCGAGAAAAGCACGATTGATCATATCCATTTCTTCCTGATAATCGCCATAAGTGGAATCTAACTTTTCACCCCCAATGATGACTTTCTTGTTTTGTAAATCTTGGGGGACGGTCCAATCAAAAGTAAGATTGGAGAAGGGGGTTTGCCATCCCCAACGAGAGGGAACATTTAGCCCAAAAATAAGTTTCTGGAGGTCCTGCTTGACTTGCTCGTAAGATAAATTGTCAGCGCGAACAAAAGGAGCTAACAAAGTGTCCACACTGGAGAAAGCCTGCGCACCGGCAAATTCTCCTTGCATGGTTCCGATAAAGTTGACCATGTGGAGAGTGGCAGTTTCCAGATGCCGAGCTGGGTAAGAATGAACTTGGTTGGGGACGTGGCCAAATCCTCTTATAAGCAAATTTTCCAGGGACCATCCAGCACAATAACCCACGATGGGATAGGAAAGATCATGAATATGAATTTCTCCTTCTAGATGAGCTTTCTTAACTTGTTCGGAATAAATCTGATTGAGAGCAAAGTTAGCCAAGACCTCACCTGAAATGCGGGCATTTAAACCCGAAAAACTCATCGCCCCTTCATTACTATTCTCTCTGATTTTCCAGTCAACTTCATTGATATAATCATTAATCAATCTTTCCAAGTTAAGGCCAACTTTCCGTGCTTCTCGGATTCCCTTGTGTTTCTCGCGGTAGAGGATATAAGCTTTGGCAATTTGGTGATATCCCTGCTTCATCAGGACCATTTCGACAATATCCTGAATCTGTTCCACCGAGGGAATGGTATAACCACCAAATTTATCTTCGAGAATAAAAGTTACGATATCCGAGACCCTTTGGGCCGCGGCTCGATCGGGCAGGCCATTGGCTTCCATGGCTTTAAACACGGCATTGGTAATCTTCTCCTGAACAAAGTCGACAATTTGGCCGTCCCTTTTTTTGATTCTCGATATTGACCGGGTCGTCAAATTTTCCATCTAACCCTCCTTTTTAATTTGATTCACCTGAGCAAGGCCGTCTCTCTCTTGCTTCGTTTAAATCCTCCCTTCTTGGTAAAACACTCAAAAATAAATACTTAATCACCATATGTTGTATTACTCTTTCTCCCTAACCCTAAATATTGTGTTAATTGCGAAATAAAAATATACCCAAATTATAAGCCTGTCAAGTACTTTTTTGAATTTTTTTTAAATTTCTGATCATGTGCTTCCCTTTTTTATCTAATTACTACATTCAATTAAAGTTATTGCCTATCTTCCCTAACCAGGGGTAATAGAAAAGAGTAATTTGTTATTTAATTAATTTAATTAAGTAAAGTAAATTTTGGTAAAATTAGTAATCAAAGGAGGAAAATAATGTTGGAGTTGCCAATCAAATCAAAGTGCCAGGTAGAATTTATCGATATTACGGCGGCCATTCAATCTCTTCTTGCTTCTTCGGCGCCTAAAAATGGGTTTTGTCTAATCTTTGTTCCTCACACCACCGCAGGAATAACTATTAATGAACATGCCGATCCCTCAGTAGCCGGCGATATTATTAAAGCTTTAGATCATCTTCTTCCCCCTAATCTGAATTTTAGCCACCTGGAAGGCAATTCTCCTGCCCATTTCAAAGCGAGCTTAGTGGGATCTTCGGTTACTATTATGATCGAAGAGGGCCGGCCAAAGCTGGGAACGTGGCAAGGGATTTTCTTCTGTGAATTCGATGGCCCTCGTCATCGTCAAGTTTGGATTAAAACTTGGCCGGCAGCTTAGATTTTTCTTCCCTTTTTACCCGGCAGATTTGTTTCCCTTAAGCGAAATGGGTAAAATAAGTAACTCGTCAAATAATTTGCTAGCTAAGAAAAGGAGTCCGTTTTCATGATCAAGTGCTTAATCTCAGATATGGGGAATGTCCTAGTCTTTTTTGATAACAACATTTTTTTTAAGAACATTTCACCTTATTCTTGTTTCTCAACACCAGAGATAGCTTCTCTCTTTACGGCTAATTCACATCTTCTAGTCAAATTTGATTTAGGTCAAATTACTGAAGATGAATTCTTTAACCACTTTAAAGAAATTATGAAGTTAAAGATCACCAAAGACCGTTTTTTTGAAATATACAATGATATTTTTACTTATAACCCCGAGGCAACTGAAGTTCTACGCCAATTAAAAGATAAATATCGCCTTATTCTTCTTTCCAACACTGATTGCCAGCGTTATTACTTCATCCTCGAGAAGTTCCCCCAACTTAAATTTTTTGATGCTTATGTTGTTTCTTTCCAAGTGGGAGTAATGAAACCCGAGGCTAAAATTTATCATGAAGCCCTGGCCAAAGCTGGTTGCGAGCCTCAAAATGCAGTTTTCATCGATGATCGTCAAGAAAATGTAGCCACCGCCCGCAGCTTAGGGTTGAAAGCGATTCATTATCAGCCCCAAAAGACTGATCTAAGGAAAGAATTAAAGGCCTTAGGTCTTGCTGTCGAAGAATAATTCAGCCTTTTCCCACTTTTTATGAAGCCTTTCCCAAAATAGCAAAACCAGGCAGCTTCAATCGGAACTTGGCCGCTTCCTAGGGCACGGTAGTAATCTCTCCGTAAAGGTGGTTACCAGGCAATCTTTTATTCTTTTCAACTAACACCTAAAGACACCAAAACTCCTAAAAAATGAAACAGTCTAATCCTCTTTATTTGACTTCTCCTTGGGGCTGTGATATAAGCCAAACTTAAACTTTCAACCGTCTTAACCTTGGGTAATTGGCAACAAAGAAAGGTTGAAAATTATGGACTCGACGACTTTCATGAAACCATCCTTTTTCCATCCCTCCACTGCTCTTTACCGGTTTACTATCCTCGTTTTTGTTGCTTCTCTTTCTTTTGGAAGCTATTTTGCTTACGACATTGTCGGGGCTATTGCTCCTACCTTAGTGGAAAAGCTGGGAGCCTCCCGGGGAACAGTGGGAACTTTCTACACCATGTACAGCATCGCCGCCATCCTGGCTGTTTTATTCGGAGGCATGCTGATTGATCACTTGGGAACTCGCAAAGCCAGCCTCCTTTTCTCAACCCTTGTTTTCTTGGGGGCGGCTTTAGTTTGGCAAGCCAAAAGCATTCCCATCTTCTTTTTGGGTAGATTTATTTTTGGTGCGGGCTCAGAACCACTTATCGTGGCCCAAAGTTCCATTCTGGCCCGTTGGTTTAAAAAAAAAGGAGCTGGCTTTATCTTTTGGGCTCACCCTCACCGTGAGTCGCCTGGGAACCCTTTTTGCCTTCAACACCGGGGAATTAATTAGTAGTTACTTCGGTACTTATCGTGCTGCGCTCTTGGCGGCCACTCTTTTCTGTGCTCTTTCTCTCGGAGGAAATATAGTTTATATTATCATGGATCGCAGGGGAGAAAAAACTCTTAATCTCCGCGACGAGAGTGTTCAAGAGAAAATTAATTTTCGGGACATCAAAGAATTCAAACCAACTTTTTGGTATGTGACTTTCCTTTGCCTTACTTTTTATTCGGCCATTTTTCCCTTCACGGCCCTCTCCACAGACCTTTTTGTGGACAAGTGGGGAATCGCCCGCGTGGCAGAATCCAGCGGTGGCTTTCTAGCTCGAGTGTTTAACAATTTTCTCCACATGTTTACAACCGCCGGGGGCATTTCTTCCATTATCATCTTCGCCTCGATGATCCTAGCTCCCTTTGCTGGTCAACTGGTTGATAAAATTGGTCGCCGGGCTTCATTAATGATCTTAGGTTCATTATTGATGATCCCTAGCTATCTTCTCCTCGCCCTCACTCATGTTTACCCCGCTTACCCGATGATCTTTCTCGGAGCCGCCTTCGTCCTTGTTCCTGCAGCCATGTGGCCTTCAATCCCACTCATCATCCGGAGCGAGAGAGTTGGTACAGCCTTCGGGTTAATGACGGCCATTCAGAATATTGGTTTGGCTCTTTTTCCTTTGTTCAATGGATTGTTGCGAGATTGGACCAAAAGTTATACCAGTTCGATGCTCATGTTTGCTTGCTTGGGAGGACTAGGCCTTCTGTTTGCCTTTCTTCTGAAAAGAGCCGATGCCCAAGAAGGCAATGTTCTCGAATATGAACGAAAACAATAAAAACCATTTTCCCTGGAAAGTTGACTCTTCCCCTCTTATCCGATTATTTTCTAAAATCTACATAAAATCCTCTTCCCCAGCAAACTAAATTGGAAGGAGAAGGGACAATGAAAGAGAAAACAGATGTCTATCTCCAAAAAGGCCCTCTTCTTATTTACTTGACTCTCCTGGGGGCCATTTTTCTGCTCGTCGGCAGTGCTTTGCTTCTTTATTTCACCAAAGGAGTGAAAAAGATCACTACCACTGATATCGCCGCCAGTGAAAAAATTATGGGCTTGCACTTTACCCCTCAAGAAAGGAAAATGCTCCAGCCGAGCCTTGTTGACCATCGTCAAGCCTATGAGAGCCTGCGCAATTATTCTCTTGAGAATGCTATCCCCCCCGCCCTTCAGTTTAACCCTTTAACATCCTTGGACACTACTGACTCTTCCCCTGGTCCCCTAGACTGGCCCCTGGATGAGGAAGTGGAGTTACCCCAGAATAAAGAAGAATTGGCCTTTTACCCGGTAACCAAATTAGCTTCTTTAATCCGCTCCCGAAAAATATCATCTTTGGAATTAACCAAATTATATCTCGATCGTCTCAAAAAATACGGACCTCCATTAAAGTGTGTGGTCACCCTGACGGAAGAATTGGCCTTAAGCCAAGCCAAACGCGCTGATGAAGAACTTGCTCAAGGAATCTACCGGGGACCATTACATGGCATTCCTTGGGGCGCTAAAGATCTTTTGGCCACCAAAGGAATTAGAACTACCTGGGGAGCAACCCCCTATAAAGATCAAGTTTTTCAGGTAAATGCCAGCGTGGTTGACCGGTTGGAAAAAGCAGGGGCGGTTCTGGTGGCCAAATTATCAATGGGGGCTTTGGCCATGGGGGATGTTTGGTTTGGCGGAAAGACCAAAAACCCTTGGAATCCCAAGCAAGGTTCTAGCGGATCTTCAGCCGGCTCCGCCGCCGCTACAGCCGCCGGTTTAGTGGGGTTTTCCATCGGAACGGAAACTTGGGGGTCCATTGTTTCCCCGTCCACGAGATGCCAGGTAAGCGGTTTTAGACCCACCTATGGTCGAGTAAGTCGTTATGGAGCCATGGCCCTCAGCTGGAGTATGGATAAGATTGGCCCAATTAGTCGCACTGTCGAAGACTGTCTTCTCGTTTTTTCGACCATTTACGGCCCCGACGGTAAAGACCTAAGCGTAGTTGATGTTCCTTTGCAATGGGATCCAACCCTAGATGTTCAATCGCTAAAAATCGGTTATCTGAAAAAAGAATTTGAACACGACTATCCCGGCCAACAAATTCACCTTCAAGCTTTGGAAACTTTACGTTCGTTGGGAGTGGAGTTAATTCCCGTAAAATTACCTGATTTTCCTGTTAACGCCCTTTCCTTTATTCTCGACGCTGAAGCAGCCGCGGCCTTTGATGAATTAACGCGAAGCAATCAAGATGACCTCCTTGTTCGCCAAGGCGAGGGAGCCTGGCCCAATATCTTCCGCCAGGCAAGATTTATTCCCGCCGTCGAATATATCCAGGCCAATCGCTTCCGGTATCAATTAATGAGCAAAATGGCTGAGTTATTCAAGAAAATAGATGTTTATGTCGCTCCCTCTTTTAGCGAACAAAATCTCCTGCTGACTAATTTAACTGGACATCCAGCCGTGGTAGTGCCGACCGGATTTACGGACAAGGGAAAACCAACTAGTTTGACTTTTACTAGTAATATTTTTCAGGACGAAAAAGCACTGTTAGTAGCCATTCTCTTCCAAGAGGCCACAAAATATCATCACCACCATCCTGATCTCACTGTTTTGGAGAAAAGAACCAGCTCCCCACAAAAAGAGATGAATTGAAATTTTTTAATTCTTAGCCGTTAAAATAATCCTTCAAATTCTAATTCAGCATGAAAGAGCTCTCTGGTCCGGCGACGCACCTTCCAGGGAACGGTCTCTTTAACCTGCAAATAAAACCAAAAGGTATCGTAAAGATGGAGCTTTTTAAGATAATACTGAGCAAAAGAAGTAAGATTATCAATTAAAATGCGCCCAACTTCTTTTCCTTTGTCGTTAAAAACAATGATCCTATAAGTTGGCTCTTGGCCTTCCTTGGTTATTTCTTCCAATTGACCATAAACTTTAACTTTCTCCTTGCCTTCCCAAAGTTCAGCTTTATTGTAAGCCAACTCTTCAAGGGGGAGGTAACTTTCTCTGGCCTTAAGGTCGATATAATCTTCCAAAGTAGGCTCCCCACTACGGGTGTATAAAGGTTGCCATGTTCCTGACTCATCTTTTACTTCTAAAGTATTCACAATCAACAAGGAAGGCCTTTCCGGAGTGTATTCACCTTCCCCTTTAACCTCTTTGCCAATAAGGGTAGAACTATCGAAATCACCAGATAAGTAAAGATCAAATCCACTTACTTGGGGAACGTACATATAATTACCGACTGCGGTTTTGACGACGCCCTCAAAAGTAATTACTCCCTCTTTGGCTACTACTCCCGTTTCTTCGGCCGGAGCTTCTTCCTCAGCCTTTTGCCCACAGGAAGTTAATGTCCCGAGCACAAAAAGAAAAGACAAAATCATCAAGAAAAACAATTTCAATCTTTTTACCCGATGATAAGTACCTCCTATTTTACCAATCATTGGTCTACCTCCATGATTAAAATAGACAAACTCCTCAGAGCATGTTAGTTCAACATGCATCTTTTCTCTTTACCTAAGAGTTGTATTTTATACCATTTACTTGGCTAAAAGTAAAGAAAAAAGCAACTTCAATTCAGAGGACGTGCCGCTTCATCGCTCTATTCATCTAGAAACTAACTGAACCCAGAGAGGCCAAGAAAACATTAACTAGTCAGATTGGCTGGGCATAAGTCTTTTGGGCAACTAAAGTGCTTAAGGAATAAGCCAAATCTTAAATAATTTACGCTGGTCAACCAATAAGTCTTCTTCAACCTTAGTCTCCCTTCGAGCCTGATTTCATTAACCTCGTTGTTTGACCGAACAAAGCAATTTGTTCTCAGGAAAAAGGATGAACAGGAAACACCTCTCCTTTTCTGCCCAAGTTGAGGAGAGAAAAACCGTCCTTCTCATCCATTCCTAATGAAATTAATTCCGAAAACTGGGGAGGAAAACTGAGGGAAAACTGAGGACACAATACATATTTACCCTATTTTTTAAACTAACTAAATAGGCAATACAATAAATAATAGGTTTTGTCCTAAAGTGACGGGAATTAGTTACTACGTTAAGGCGAAAGATAATTATCCTTCTTTTAAGTAATCTCCATATTGTTTAATTGCCATTAGTTACTAACCAATTAAATTATTAAGCCCAATACGTTTCTTTCTTGGTTTGCTCAACCCAGGCAAGAAATCTATTTCCCTCCCTGGAATGATTGATTTTTCTCTTTGTTTTTGGCCCTTTTTTTTCCTCCAATTACACAAAGAGCTCCCTCTTTTCAAGGAGCTCTTTAGGTTAAATAAAGTAGTAAGTTCAGGAAAGAAAATTCTTGATTATTTCTTTTTTAAAATGGGCATTCCTGTGCGCTCGGTTTCAATCACTTGATAGCCCTGCGGGACTTCATCTAGAGCACCAGGCCGAACATCCCGGGCGAAATAATAAATTCTTTGGGTTCGGCCGCCTTTCAAATTAACATCTTTGTAGTGGAGATAATAAGTAACTCCTTTTGAATTGGTAAAAGCATAAGCCATGGTTAAAACCTCCAATTTAAATTTTAAAGCTAAAACTTATTCCCAACCAAGCACTTGCTGTTGAATAAGTTTCTTGGCTGAGAGAAAGATTGAAGAAAAGATAGTCAAGAAATTTACTCCTGGTCCAAGCTCGGTTGGCCAACAATTTAACAGGCTGAAAAAAATAAAAGCCAATTTTGACTACCACTTTCAAATTGCCAACCAAGAAATATTGTCTCATTATTATCCTTCTTCCGCCAAATCACGAAGGGGTTACCCGCCTTCAACCAGGAGTTATGTCTCGTTTTTATCGGAAAATTTATCTGTTGTCAAGAGGAAAAAATTATTGTTCAAGATATTTAACTCTTTAGCTGGGAAATAATATTTTTTTAAAAAATTTTAAATTTTTTCTTTACTTTTTAATTTTTTTCCCTATAATTTAAATTGGCTCTCTTGGGCGGGCTGGAGAGAGCTCCCACCTTTTGGTTCCCATCATCAACCCCCCTTTTGCTGACAACAGCCCGCACTTTAAACCTTAAATCATTATTTAGGGGAAATAATTCGAGTTTAATTATAGCTTCAATTTAAACCATAATATCAATTCAAATAATCAAAACGCTTCCATCTCCCTCAATTAGGCGACCAATCTCCCAAGCTTTCTCCCCCTCCCCCCTTAATATTTGAATAGCTGACTCCGCCACTTCGGGAGAAACAATCAGAGCCAATCCTATGCCCATATTGAAGGTTCGAAACATTTCTTTCTTCTCTATATTTCCTCTCTTTTGAACAGAAGAAAATATTTCCGGAACTAGCCAGCTCTGTTCTCTTATTTCAATGGTCACTCCTCGAGGGACCACTCGTGGCAAATTATCGATTAGTCCCCCCCCAGTTATATGAGCCATGGCTTTAATGGGGACTTGATTGAGAAGTTTAAGAACCAAAGGGGTATAAATCCGGGTTGGTGTTAATAGTTCCTCCCCAAGAGAAGACCGCAACTCATCGGGAGAAAATAGACGCCGAACTAAGGAATAGCCATTGCTATGCAGCCCCGAAGAAGCCAAGCCAATTACCACATCTCCGGGAGAACAAAGGTGACCATCAATAATTTTGGAGCGCTCGACTATGCCCACACAAAAGCCGGCCACATCAAATTTTTCTCGTTCATACAGGCCAGGCAACTCCGCGGTCTCTCCTCCAATTAAAGCACACTCGGCTATCTGACATCCTTTTACCACGCCCCGGATAAAATCTTCCAGTTTGGCCGGATCAAGCTTTCCGGTCGCTATATAATCTAGAAAAAACAAAGGTTTAGCCCCACAGACGACGACATCGTCTACACACATGGCCACTAAATCCAGGCCAATGGTGTCATATTTACCAAGAAGTTCAGCCAGGAGAAGCTTGGTTCCCACCCCGTCAGTTGAGGCCACGAGGACAGGATCTGTAAAAGAATACTCTTGGAGGCTAAATAATCCCCCAAAACCCCCAATTTCGGTTAAAACTCCGGGTTGATAAGTCGTTTTAATTAGAGGAACAATCTTTTGAATAAATTTATCAGCAGCCTCAATATCGACTCCCGCTTCCTTATAAGTTTTAACACCCATGGCTAATCTATTACCAGCTTTAGTAGGTGAAGTCAATCTGGCAATGTTAATTAATAATTTTCCCCCGAATTGCCTTCCCAAATGATTTAATCAATATTCTTCCTCAGACTATTTTCCGGGCTGAAAGATTTCCCTCTTCAGAGTAAAACCATCAATCATTTTTTCTCGAGGAGTCACTCCAATTCCCGGTCCCTGAGGAACCCTAATCATTCCTTCCTCATCAAGAGTAATTTCCGGGTCAATAATATCCTCGGCATAATAACGCCGGCTAGCTGAAAGGTCGTGAGGTAATTTAAAATTGGGAAGGCTAGCCAAATGAAGATTGTGGGCCCGGCCAATACCTGATTCCAGCATACCTCCACACCAGACTGGAATTCCTTGGTGTTGGCAGTAATCGTGAATTTTGCGTGCCTCCACTATTCCTCCCACTCTTCCTACTTTAATATTGATTACTCGACAGCTTCCCATTTCGACGGCGCTGCGAGTGGACAGGAATCCAATGATACTCTCATCCAAGCAAAGATCAGTGGACATTTTGCTTTGTAAAAGAGAATGGTCCCACAAGTCAAAAGGGGGAAAAGGTTGTTCCACCAATAATAAATTAAATTCATCGAGCTGTAAAAGATGCTCCATATGGGCCCGATCATAAGCTCCATTGGCGTCAACTTGCAGTTTTAAATTCGGGAATTGTTTTCTCATTTCCTGACAGATGTTGATATCCCACCCTGGTTTTATCTTTAACTTGACTCTTTGATACCCCTGCTTTCTGAAATCTTCGACCCGGTGCACAAGATCGCTCACTGAATCCTGAATCCCAACACTTACCCCAGCCGGAATTTTCGGGTAAATTCCTCCATACAACTGAGACAAAGATAAATTCATCTTCTTGGCTTTTAAATCCCACAGGGCTAATTCTAGTCCCGCTCGAGCCATGGGATGCCCCCGGTATCTACTAGCTGCTTGGGCAAATTTTTCCGGCTCTTCCAGTTGTTGTTCAAAAAGAAGGGGAATAAAAAAATCTCGTAGAACATGCCAAGCCGTGGTTACTGTTTCATAACTGTAAAGAGGAGCTTGAGAGGCAACCACTTCTCCATAGCCAATTATTCCCTCGCTGAAGACCTTGACCAGAATAAATTCCCTTTCCTTTTCCCTCCCCAGACTCGTCTCAAAATAGTGGACATAGAACATTTTCAGAAGGCAAAGTTCAATTCTTTCTATAGACATCTTAGTTTCCCATCTCCATTTTTTTTTCGCGGTATAACCGTTTATAGACCTCAATTACCTGCGAAGCCATTGCTTCGGCCGAAAATTTTTGGTGGACAACTTCGTATCCCTTTTGCCCCATTTGAGCTGCTCTTTGGCGATCGGCATACATACTCATAATGGCTTCAGCCAAAGCGGCGGGGTTACGGGCCGGCACAAGAATTCCTGTCTTCCCATGGATGACCACATCGGGGATGCCTCCAACTCGGGTGGCCACCACCGGAAGGCGAGTGGCCATGGCTTCTAGGAGACTACTCCCCAATCCCTCCATATGCGAAGAAAGCACAAAAAGATCTAAAGCAGCTAAAATACGAGGAATGTCTTCTCTAAAACCAAGAAAAAAAACTGCGTCTTCCAGATTAAAATTTTTGACCTGTTGAGTAAGATTTAATTTCAGAGGCCCTTCGCCAACAATGATTAAGCGTACTTTGGGTAGTTTATCCTTAAGCAGGCTCATGGCCTCTATCAAATATTTATGCCCCTTATGATCAGCCAAATGGGCTACAATTCCCACCACATAATCCTCGGGAGTAAAATTCAATTCCCGGCGGAGAGCATTCTTTTCTTTATTGTTTTCATAAGGAGTAAAATCTATTCCATCGGGAACCACTTGAATTTTTTCTTTACCTATTCCTCCCTTCACCAGGACATCCCGCACCCCAGTCGAAACGGCAATAAAAACATCAATATTTTTCTGGTACTTCCACCGAGAAAGGAAATTATCATGCAAAGGAAAATCCACTCGGCGAGTGAGTACTCGCAAGGGAATTTTAGCCAAGCGAGCGGCCACAGCGCCCAACATCACCGCATGGGCGTCATGATAATGGATAAGCTGACATTTTTTTCTCTTCAAAATCACGGCTAATCGAGTCGCAGCCCATAGATCCACTTCGCCTCTCATCCGTAAAGTAATGACCGGCACTCCTTCTTCCTGAGCTCTAAGAGCTAAAGGACTATTCGGTTGAGCTATTAGAAAACAAGGATAATTTTGCTTTCGGAGAAGCTGACAAAGCAAAAGAGATTGTCGTTGTCCCCCCCGCCATCCTTTGCCGGCATCAATTTGGAAAAGGCTCAATTCGCTCTCCTTTTTTCCAAATTTCTTTAAGCTTGGCATAACGAATAAAAACCATATAACTGTTAACCACCGAGATGACTAAACCAGCGAATCCATCGCGAAATCCTGCTTGGAGGAAATAGGTCTTCAAGAAACGACCAAGAGGAAGAACCAGCAAATGATACCACCGGCATTTTTTTTGGCGAGCATAAAGTTCCTTGGCCGCCAACCCAGTATAAAGATTGATCCGATTTAGATGATCAGCCAGACAATCATAAGTAAAATGATAAAGATGCCCGTTGAGCTTACTAACCGGGCCATCAATTTCAAGCGCCTCATGGACATATTCTCCTACCCATCGGGCTTGTTGGCGGCGAAAAAGTCTGATTTTCCGGTCTGGATACCAACCGCTGTGGCGAATCCACCGACCCAAATAAAAGACTAGCCGGGGGACAGAAAAGGCTGCTACCGAGGGCTCTTGGGAAGCCTTTTTTAGCTCGAGCAATTCTTCTTGGAGTTGTGGTGACAATCTTTCGTCAGCATCAATCGAGAATATCCAGGGGAACCGGGCATGGTTATTAGCAAAATTCTTCTGGTCTGAATAGTTAGTCCAGGGACGTTTCCAGATCCGGGCTTTGTATTTCTCAGCTATCTTAAGCGTTCCATCCTGACTCTCGGCATCAACTACAACAATCTCATCCGCAATATCTTTAATACTTTGTAAACAGGGTTCCAATCTTTTTTCTTCATTCTTAGTAATGATGACAAATGAAATTTTCATCAATTTTAGTCTATCATATTTTCCTCAAGCAGTCATTGGCTGAAACGAGGGAGACGGATGTTCTTCTTCTCTAGGCTTATCCCCATGGCTTTCTCCAATTTTGCCCAGGCAATTTCATAATCAACGATGGACTTTAACTCTTGGGAGCGGGCAGCTGCCAGTTCTGATTGATACTGAAAAACGAAAAAGTTAGTCGTCAGACCCAACTGAAGTTTTCTTTCTTCCGCCTTCAATCTTTTTTCGGCCCATTCCCGAGCTGTCCGAAAGGCTTCCACCTTCTTGGCGGCTGATTTAATCTCCCGGACGGCATTTTTGACTTCTAGCCTTATTTGCCGTTCCAGCTCTTTAAGAGCTAATTGACTTTTTTCTAACTCTAAGCGATTACGCACATATTCGGCCCTCGTCAACACATTACTTAGAGGCAGCGATAACGTTAGAGACACTGCCCAATTCTTATACTTCAAGTTAAAGGCGTCTTTTAAAGAGCCACTGGCACTTCCTTTTTCTTTACCGACAATGATCCCCAAGAAGGGATTGTCATTAAGATAGAGGAGACGATCCCCCGAAACTCCCGGACTCCAATAGGAAATATTAAGATCAAGGCCAGGTAAAAGTTGATTACGAGCAAAGGAAAAATTGAGCCGATTGGATTCAATTAACTTTTGCTGCGACTGCAACTCGGGTCGTTTGAGAAGGGCCTGTTGGATAGCTTCCTCCAAGGGTATTTCTTGCGGTTCAAACCGGGGCCGGTCTTTGGGTTTCAAGCACGGCGGCAGCTTATCCTCTTCGGGCAAATTAAGGATATCCCGTAAGGCATCTTCCCTCTGCGCAACCAGGGTTTCAGCTTGCAGTAATTCTGCTTCTCTTTGGGCTACGGTGGCTTGGGCATTGAGCACCTCTATTGGAGCTATTTTCCCCAACTTGGCCTCTTTTTGGGTCTTTTCCAGGCTGGCCTGAGCCAACTTCAGCGAATCTAGTTTGACCTGATAATCCTCCTCAGCATACACCAGATTCCAATAAACCTCCTCCACTTTGTAGATTGTTTCCAGCAAGACAGCTTTAAACTGTTTCTCAGAAATATCCAGATTATTTTGCGCAATAATAATTTCTTTGCGGCTTATCTTGTAACCAAAACCCCGAAGAAGAGGCTGGGTGAAGTCCACCTGAAGAGTGCTTCCATAACGAGGGTTGATTAGTTGGAAGGCCTGATTAGTACTACTTCGATAGCTATTAAGGCTAAGCGTGAAATTTCCTCCTGTGGGTATTTTTTGTTTTACGGCAATTGAATATTGATTTAAATCGGACTTGATGGTTTCTGCCCCCTGGATCCACCAATAGGATGGTTCCTCAGTGTTCCGCGAACCAAAACTTAAATCAAACTGGGGCAAGAACATTTCTCGAGCCTGAACAAGCTGGGCTTCAGCAATTTCAGGATTGTAAACTTCGATAGCTAGTTGCAGGTTATTTTCCAGAGCATGTCGGATACAATCATCTAGACTCAAAAGCAATGTCTGTCTCTCTTGGGCCAGTCCCTCCCCGCCAATTATTAAGGACAAAATAATTATAAGGGGCACCAACTTAATTTTTTTCGCCATTTTCTACCTCCTTGGCCAAATCTATAGTCAGATTAAATCACTCCTCTAATTTTTGCGAACCTTTGGAAGCTGGGGGCCATTTGCTATTCTTGACTAGCAATTAGCTTCTAGAGTTGCTTTTCTGACTCCGCTATCTATTTCCTTTGAAACCTGGTCGACCAGCCTCTTTCTTTTACTTTCATCTTCTTTCATTATGTTTATACGAAGACCAAAGTTTCAAGTTTAAAATGATGGTGATTAATAGCAATTATCTCTTCCTGTTTTTCTTACTCCCTCAACCATATCCACAATGACTAAATAGTGACCGAGCATTTTGTCTTGATCTCCTTTAAATAAAGTAAGAAAACAAATTGCTGGATTCTCCTCCCTGGGAAAATTTAAAATTGGTCTTCTTTTCCTATTCTTCGCTCCGCGTAATCCTCCAATGAATGTTTATTTTTCCCTCAATCACTCAATCTTTGACCTCTAGCTTTTAATTACACCAAAATAGCAAAGTCATCTCAACACCAATAAAGTTTCTATCACCATGTATTATGGACTCAACTCCTCATCTCCCATCCTTTTAGAGCCAACATGCCCGCCTTCCTTCTAGAGCTATTTTTTGCTCTTGACAGGCACTCAAAATTTTTTTTATAGTCATCGCACATGGAGTTTAAATCGCCGCTTAGATTGTTAGCCCTTTTCATTATTGCTCTTTTCTTTAGCCTTCTTCCACTTTGTTTATTACAAGCCCCAAGAATGACTTTTACCCATCATTTTTTCCGACTTGAACTAGTAACCTGGCTTTTCCTGGCCGTATTACTTTTTCTAGGGCTCTCTGGCTACTATCTTCTTCTTGGTCGATTCTATACCACCATTTATGCTATTTCTCCCGCTCAAGCCGCAACAGCTGAGCTTCTATCTTTCTCCATTTTTCTTTTAGCTCCTCTTGGCCTCCTTAGCTTGAGGCATTATCTTACCGCTTTTGATCTTTATGGGCGGCTAAAACTTTTTTTAATCTTTCTTCTCGGTGGTTCAATCTGGATTAAAGTCGCTTTCCTCCACCAGTTAGAAAAGCAAAAACCTTACTTTACCCGCTCCATCTCCCAAATGTGGAGTAACTTTACCCCTAAGAAAAAAATTGCCGTTTTATTTCTCGGAGCCTTCCTTATCTATAATCTTGGCTCTTTAACCTTTATCTCCCAAGGCCTAGTCTTTTCGGGAGACGAGCCGCATTATCTCCTCATGAGCCATAGCCTTCTCCTTGACGGAGACCTCAACCTGAAAAACAACTATAACCAACATGATTATCGTCTTTACATGCGGCCTTACGTAACCATTGACCCCCACCTTGCTCCTAAGACCCAGGGCAAATACTCTTTTCACTCCCCTGGGATTTCTTTTCTTGTCCTTCCCTTTTATGCTCTGGGCTACTTCGGAGGCGGTTTTTTTCTTCCTTTCTTGACGCGCCTGGGAATGACCATCTGGGCGGCTTTTCTCGGAATTCAACTCTTTCTTTTTCTCATTAAGTTAAAATGCCAAGAAAAAATGGCCTTGCTGGCCTGGACTCTTTTTAGCTTCACCTCCCCTCTCTTTTTTTATTCTTTCCACCTTTATCCGGAAATACCCGCCGCGGCCATCTCCTTTTATGTCTTTCGAAAAATATATTTTCTGGGTCGCCATTCTTTAAAATTCCTCTTTTTTCTCGGCTTGTTAACAGCCAGTCTCATCTGGTTCCATAGCTTGAAATATCTTTTCATTATGGCCCCCCTCTTTCTCTATGCCAGTTGGAAAATAATCAGAAATAGTCAGAGTCTCCAACCATGGCTAACCTTTTGCTTAGGTTGGACAACAATGCTCAGTGGGTATTTTCTTTTTCAACAGCAGCTTTACAATTCCTTTTCCCCTTCAGCTGTTTCAGTGTTAGGAACATTACCATTAAGAGAATCATTGAATTATTTAAAGTTTCTGGTAAGCGGAATCCCCTTTCATCTTCGATTGGAAACCTTTCTTGATTACTTTCTCGATCAGCGAGATGGACTTCTCTTCTATTCTCCCATATATTTTTTCGCCTTGCTTGGTCTAATTTCCCTGAAGAAGTTAAATTATCGTTTATTCTTTATTATTTTGTTTACCGCTACTCCTTACATATTTTTCCATGCTTGGATAACCCAAAGAGGGGGTTATGCCCCTCAAGCTCGGCCCTTAGTGGCTGTCCTCTGGAGTTTCGGGCTGGGATTGGCTTTTTATCTCCATCGACCTCCCCCAAAAATCATCTCCTCTATTTTCAAAGTTTGTGTTTTTTTGAGCTTTCTTTTTCCTCTCCTTCAGCTCAAATTTCCTCATTCTCTTTATCAACTTACCACTCAAGGTGAAACTCAACGCTCTGGAGAGTTATTTCTTCACTTGAGTAATATGCACTTTGACTTAACTCGCTTTCTTCCCTCTTTTCTTAAAATCGACAACCATCTCTGGTGGCCCAATTGGCTTTGGCTGGGGATAATAATAATTATTATTATGGCTTACTCCCTTTTACCAGCTAAAGAAATGGCCCCCAAATCGTTTAAGTTGAGACCTCGCCTTATTATCTTCCCTTTTGTCGTTGTGATTGGTCTTTTTTTCTGGTTTGGATACTATCCTCGAACGACTCTAGGGCCGGGAAAGACAGTTAGTTTTCCTAATGGGAAACGCCTCCTCTTTTTCGCTTACAGTCGAGCTGCCCGGCAAGAACGGCCAGGCCATTTTAAACTTCTGGAAAGCAACCGGGATTATGTTTTTTATTTTTCCTCAGTTAAGCCTCTCGACTACCTTTTAATCGAAGTTGGCTCTCCGGAAGGTAATTTTTACTTCAAAATAGATTATTTTGATGAGACTATTTTCCAGCAAAAGGTAAAAAGCTCTTTCCAAAAAGTGGCCCTACCCCTCCCCCCTAGTTATAAGTACCGGAATAGATGGCATCTCTATCGAATTAAAGCGACTGTCTTTTTTCAGGGGCAGGGAAATCCTCCCCCTTGCTGGCTTCGTTTTCTTCCTTGGGTTCGAACATCTTGAACTTCTTAATTCCCTTGACATGAAGTTTGAACTTGAACAAAGTTTTAAGAATAGACAATCCGTAAATAACACTTCGCCAAAATCCAATCTGAGAAGCCTCTTCAAAATACCGAGTCTGGATGGGAATCTCTTTAATCCTCATGCCCTGAATCACCCCCTGAGCGATGATTTCTGAGTCAAACACAAAATCATCCGAATTTAGGTGAAAGTTAACTGTTTCTAAGTATCGCCTAGAATAAGCTCTTAATCCCGAATGGTATTCAGTCAGATACATATAGAAAACAGCATTCTCCAGGGCGGTCAGAAATATATTGGCTAAATATTTCTACCTGGGCATTCCGCTTTCCAAAGGCTTTCCTCCCAACATCCGCGAACCGAAGACAGCATCACACTCCTCGTTTAAAAGAGGAGTGATTAGCTGGGAAATGACCGTGGGATCATACTGGTGATCGAGATGAATCATCACCACAATATCCGCCCCCCGGTGCAAAGCTTCCCAGTAACAAGTTTTTTGATTGGCCCCATAACCACGATTTTTATCGTGGACTAAAACGTGAAGCCCAAGCTCCCGGGCGATTTCCACCGTGTGATCCTGGCTAGCATCATCAGTTAAGATTATTTCGTCCACCCATTCCCGGGGAATGTCAGCTACACAGCGGGCTAATGTCTTTTCAGCATTATAAGCAGGCATAATAACAATTACCTTTTTCCCTGGCCGCTTCATTGACTTAGCTTGGTCCACTTGAAATCAAATTCCTTGGCCTACTTCATATCATATTCCTCTAAAAGGGGCTATAATTTTACTTAGCAATTTTTTAAACTGCAAAAACTATTCTCCGCTTTCTATTTTGCTTGGAACTATTGGAACTAAAAGATAAAGCTCTTTTCCTTTTTAGGGGTGGAGAAAAGATTATTGGGTAAAGAGGAGTTAGATTAATCATTACCATCAGGAAGAAAACCAAGATAGTTACCCCTCTTTCCACAAGTGGATCTCAATCCAAAAATACATTAAAGTCCAGGAGATTGAAGCTGACGAAGAACTCCTTGCATTAAAATTTTTTTCTGACTATCCTGAGTAAGAAAAATGTCTCGAGTCAATTAGATATGAATAAAAATCATTCTTTCCCAAAATTCATCTCTCTCCTTTGGATCATCGTCTTGAGTGGGGGAGGAGGCCTGATTTTTTCTTCCTTGGCCCGTTGGTCTAATTATCGAATCGGCCATCACCATTTTTCTTTTTCTCTTTTCCCTTTTTTACTAGGCGTAACATTAAGCTTCTTTGGTTTTGCTCTCCTGGCAACTTGGCTAGCCAAGACAATTCGGGCCGGACAGAATAAAATTAATCATCCTGTTGTGAAGGTATTCTCTTTAATTCCTACCTCAAAACTGGGCTTCTTCTCTCCCTTTCTCATCTACTACCTAACTCCTCTCCTTCATCGCTATTACTTGGATAACGCTGACTTTAGGTTTAGACTAGCGGCTCTTTTCTTTTTACCCCTGATTTTCTTTTTAATTTTAGTGCTTTACCACCGTTGGGCCATCTCCCTCGAGTTCCCCCTCACCTCGAAATCGATCCAATTCTTCTCTCGTTTTTCTTCCCGGCAAAAAGTAATCTTACTTGTGCTCACTGCCTTTATCATTTATCACCTTTTGGCCTTTATTCTTGTTGCGCAAGGGTTAAGTTTCTCTGGAGATGAACCTTACTATCTCCTTAATACCCACAGTTTACTTCATGACCAAGACATCAACTTGGCTAACAACTACGCTCACCAGGATTATTTTCATTTTTATTCCCAAAAAGACAATCCCGGCTTCCGACTGGGCATCTATGCTCGGCAGGGTAAAAAGGGGCCAGATTACCTTTACCCCATTAACCTCTTTGGCGTCTCCCTTCTTGTGCTTCCCCATTACTGGTTGAGTCATTTCTTTGGCGGCAAGTGGGTAGTTTTCCTCCTTAAAAGCAGTCTTGCTTTGTGGGCGGCCCTGCTGGGTGGGCAACTTTATTTGCTTGTCAAAGAAATATGGTCCAACGAGAAGATAGCTTTGTCCATCTGGCTTTTATCCTCTTTTTCGGCTCCTATCCTTTTCTATGCTGTTCATATCTATCCCGAAATACCCATTGCTTTTTTCTCAATTTTTCTTTATCGGAAATTACGATTGGCCAACCTCTCTAATCGAGCTCTTGTTGGCTATGGACTCCTTCTAGGCCTATTTCCCTGGTTCGGACTTAAATATAACATCATTTTTTGGGCCTTTTTTCTTCTTTTCCTCTACCATCTTTACCGCCGCCGAGTTTCTTGTTCATGGCGATCGGGAGTGCTCTTTTCTCTCTTTCCCCTGCTTTCAATGGTTAGTTTCTATCTTTTTATTTACTCTCTTTACGGTTCATTTTCTCCTTTCTCAGTCTACGAAGGAGTTCTGACCCCAGAAAAGTTCCAAGCCTTAAAAACCGCTCTTTTAGAATATCCCTTGCGAATGCGAATCGACAGCTTCCTGGATTATTTCCTCGATCAGCGAGACGGTCTTTTCCTTTATGCTCCTTTCTATTTCTTCTCTTTCCTGGGACTCATCGAAGCTTGGCGTCATCATCGTCGTCAGCTAATGGAGATATTATTCATCTCGCTTCCGTTTCTTCTTAATTACGCCTTTTTTACTCATCGCCAAGGTTACTGTCCTCAAGGTCGAGTTCTGACTCCATTAGTTTGGGTCGGCTGTTTGTTAACAGCTTACTTTCTAGCCTATAACCGGAAAAGAAATTATTCTTTTTTCTTCGGGCTCACCGCCATAGTTAGTTTAGCTTTATCTTTTGTTCTTATCGCTCATCCCCATTTTCTCTATCAACCCACCACCCATGAATTCACCTCCCGGCCCGGAGATTTATTTGTTTTCTTAAGTAACCTGAAGATTTTCTTGCCCGCATGGCTGCCTTCGTTTATTAAAACTAACAACCTTAATTATTGGCCCAATTACGTTTGGTTGGGGGGAATTATCATTTTTGGCTTGCTTTATGCTTTCCGGGGGCCAAAAGAAAGCCGCCTAAAAAAGCGCATTTCAGCTTCTTTTCCCTACCTTGTGTTTACTTTTTCTTTAATTCTGATAACCGTGTTATTTACTCTTTATCCTCAACCCGCTCTTTATCCTGCCCAAGAATTTCATTACTCCAATCAGAGTTCGCTGGGCTTTTATTTTCCTTTTCTCCGCCGGGATGTGGTGGCGAAAAAGGAAGCCGAGTTTTACCTTCATGCTCCCCGGGAATACATTTTTTTGTTCGCTGCCAAGAAAAAACTAGCGGAGATCAATCTCCAGCTGGGTTCCCGGGAGGGAGACTACCAAGTACACCTTGCCTTCTTTGACCATCATCTCTACCAAGGTCACCAACAACAAGAAATCAAAGAAATAATTTTCCGGCCGCAATTTGCTTTGCGGTGGAAAAACTTTTATCTTTATGAGCTTAAATTAAAACTCAAGCACCTTTCTGAGGAACCAATGAAGAGATTTCCCTACTTTGTTCAGATTTATCCCCGGCGATAATCGGCTCGCGGATAAGCATTAAGCTCGAGATTCAAATGAGCACCTTGACCCTGAAGAAATTTTTTCATGGCTAAAGCTCCCACCATGGCCGCATTATCAGTGCAATATTGGGGAGAAGGAATAGCAGCCGGTAACCCTTTCTTGTGAGCCCAAGCCAAGAAAGTTTCCCGCAAATGCTTATTCCGAGAGACACCACCACAGAGAAATACGGATCTAGGTCGGAACTGGGGGACAGCCCGGTCGAGATTTTTAATCAAGCTCCGCACCACCGCCGCCTCAAAACTGGCCAAAAAATCATGAAAGAGAGGATGGTCAGCAGACAATTTATTTTCTTTAATCTGCTTTAAGGCGGCTGTTTTTAAACCACTAAAACTAAAATCCAGGCTGCCATCAGTCATCTGCGGCACCCTAAACGGAAAAGCTTGCCGGTCACCTTGTTCGGCTAAGTGTTCAATAAGGGGACCCCCCGGGTAACCCAAATCCAGAAATTTGGCGACTTTGTCCAGGGCCTCCCCGGCGGCATCGTCCCTAGTTTTTCCTAATAATTGATAACTCAACCGCTGCCGAAGAAGGTAAAGAGAGGTGTGTCCCCCCGAGACAAGGAGCCCCAAAGCCGGAAGCGATAACCAGGAATGCTCGATAAAAACTGACTCCAAGTGGGCCTCAAGATGGTCAACCGGGATGAGAGATTTCTGGTAATAAAAAGCTAAACCCTTGGCTAAAGAAAGCCCCACCAGAAGAGAGCCAATTAAGCCTGGACCTTGGGTTACTCCAAAAACATCCACCTGGCTGAGGTTAATTTCCGCTCTTTCGAGAGCTTCGGCCACTATATAGGTCAAAGAAAGGATATGCTGGCGAGAAGCTAGCTCGGGCACAATTCCCCCATAAGGAGCATGAATTTCATCCTGGGAAAGAACAATGTTACTGAGGATGTTAATCTTCTCATCAACCACCGCCGCGGCTGTTTCATCACAAGAAGTTTCAATAGCCAGAAGTTTTTTCATGGGCAGCTTCCTCTCTTTGACCAAGCTGGCAGAGACTCGGAGTAGGGAGGATAAGCCACGCCTCGCTCGCTAATGATGGCGGTAATATATGAGGCAGGAGTAACGTCAAAAGCCGGGTTTTCCACGGGAATATCCTTAAGACTTATCAGTTGACCATTTAACTCCCGGACTTCCCGGGGGTCACGCTCTTCGATGGGAATTTCTTGGCCGGTTCTCAAGCTAAAATCAAAAGTGCTCAGGGGGGCGGCCACGTAAAAGGGCAGATGATGCTCCCGAGCTAAAACAGCTAGCGAGTAGGTGCCTATTTTGTTGGCTGCATCACCATTGCCGGCAATGCGGTCGGCTCCGGTGATAACCAGAGAAATTTTTCCCTGCTTCATCAGCCACCCGGCCATATTATCGGTGATTAAGATTACGGGAATATTCTCTTTGGCTAATTCCCAACAAGTTAGTCGGGCCCCCTGAAGAAAAGGTCTAGTCTCACAAGCATAGACCCTCTCTATTTTTCCTTGGGCAAAAGCAGTGCGGACCACTCCTAAAGCCGTCCCGTATCCGGCCGTCGCCAGCGCCCCGGCATTACAATGGGTTAAAACTGTACTCCCCGCCGGGATAAGGGAAGCCCCATGATCACCGAGCTGACGATTCGTTTCGACATCTTCTTTTTCTATTAATTGAGCCTCTTCTTCCAACCGGTGAATTATCTCTTGAACCGATCGACTGTAATAGGCCTTAAATGTTTGTTCCATCCTTTCTAGAGCCCAAAAAAGGTTGCGAGCAGTGGGTCTTGTTTGTTTCAGGCGGGAAATTATGCACTCAAAATTCCCCTGCAGAGATTTTTTATCCTCACTTTTTTGAATAGCCAGCACTACTCCGTAAGCAGCGGCAACTCCGATGGCCGGTGCTCCCCGAATAACCATTTTTTCGATAGCCTGGGCTACTTCCTCACCAGTCCGGCATTCGGTATAGATTTCTTGATGAGGCAAGAGCCTCTGATCGATTAAGGTTAAACTTTGACCTTTCCATGCCAATGACGGCCACATTTTTCACCTCTTCATCCAGGATGGGGTTTCCTCGTCTCCCCAGCCCCACTGGTTGGTTAGGCGGTGGTAAAGCACTGAAAAATTATTCCACTCTGAAGGCGGTAATTCTTTTTTCAATTGACGATAACAAAAAATCAATTGGCGATCATTATCTCGAAATATTTCTGACGAGGGAAGTCCCAATTCCCGAGCCATAACCCCTTCTTCAAAACTTTCTTGATATCTTCCCCTGTGGGATAAAATTTGGGAGCTCAAATAATGATAATATCCCAGATGATAATCTTGCTTTAATAACTTTCTTATTTGTTCAAGGAGAAGTTCCAGGTTTTTACTCTTTTCTTGGGGAGGAAGACTAAGGATCTGAGCTAACTTAATCTGGACATAACGTCCAGCAGCCAAGATGGTGACTGGCTTAAATTTAGACCGGCTTAATAAATGGCTATAACTCTCTAAGGCTAAAGTAGTTAATCCAAATTCCTCCAAGCTCTGAGCTAATCCGTAAAGAGCTGCTTCCGCCGCCCATTCCTCTCCTTTTTCAAATCCCAGGGAATAGGCCAGAGAAAAGCTTTTTTCTGCCTCCGGCCACTCTTCAAGTTGGACCTCAGCTAGACCTTTAATAACATATAACTGGGCCAGGGACTGCTTTTTTATCCCCGCTTGAGCAGCCTCTTTAGCTTTTTGAAAGGAAATCCTCGATTCGCTTGTTTGGTAACGCTGCAGATGTTCTTGACCTTGGGAAAAATATAACTTGGCCTCTTGAAGATGAGAAGAGCAAGCCAGCGAAAAAAATAAAGGCAAGGCTAGTATAAATCCTAAAGAGAAAATGGGAAAAATATTAAATATTGACTTATTTTGAAAATTGATAGCTAATTTTGTCTTGCCGTCCATTCCTACTACCCTTTCAGAGGCAATTTTATCTTATTTTTTAGTCCATCATCACCACTGATAGCAAAATATTATCCAGAAAAAACCCGTCACGGCCTCATTTTTTTCCAGCCAGATTTAGTCTATCTCTCCCTTCTAATCATCGTGGTAAAACATCTACCCTCTTCTTGTTCTTTCTATTAGTCATTTTTTTAATTAGTCATTTTTTTAATTTTTAACCTCTATTATAATTTTCTTGTAATCTACCTCTTAATAATTAATTTTAAATTAAATTTTAAAAAGTGGCTTGCGTCAAAGTTTGCTGTTCCCTTCCTCTTGACTCTTTTTAAGCGCTTGTTTTAGAAGCTTAATCAAGCTTTGGCGGACTTCACTTTCCGAAGAAAGGTCAACCACCAGCTCCCTTATGTCTTCTTCAAAATCCTCCAAGGCTTGGTTTAAACGCCCCGGAGCGGAAACCTGCCCTAAATCTCTCTTGGCTTGAGCAAGTTTTTGAGGAAAATTCGAAACTATCAATCGATACTCCCCTTTTTCCAGTTGAGAAGCAAAAAGGCCGGTTAAAAAGGGATCCTCAAGTCCGACCACAGGATAAAGGCAATCGAAAGCTAACCGAAGACTAGGCATGTCTCTTTTCTCCAACTCTGCGGCAAATTCATGCTTTAATTGAGGATGAGAGCGGAAAAAATCAACGACAAATTCATCGGATTTCACTTTAATGCTCTGCGGGAGAGGCCAAACCGGCGTCGCCATTAACTCCTCTCGCCGGCGAGCATAGCGGTTTAAGGCCCAAACAAGGGCCCGGCTGAGAAGGGGAAGATAAAGATACTCCTGGGTAGGTAATAATTCTTTAAGAATTTTCAAGGTGTTATTGACCAAGCGGTCGAAAGATTGTTCATCCATAACGTTTAACCATTATTATCGAGATTTGAGCCCATGTCAAAAAATGTCGCCCCGAAAGTTGTTAAAAACGGTGGAGAATCACCACGAGAACAACCTTCTTAAAATGGATTAAGAAATTAATCATCTTTCTGAGATCGGAAAAGCAGGGGAAAGCCATGAAAACAGACGGTCCAGAATACAATCGCCTTATTAACCCTGGAGCTCAAAAAAAGAAAAACACCCAACAGAACTCAAAACAAATTTAAACTGGAGACTTGACTGCTTTAAATCCCATCCACATCCAAAAATTCCTCCGCTCTAGGAAAGAACGATATCTTCTCCGCTCGCATTAGCTTGACTTTTCCTCGTAACTAAACTAACTTGGTATAAACTGAGGTAAGTTAAGAAAATTTACTCCATTGAGGAGGTAGACATATGTTTCTATTTGGACCAGTTGGACCCTCAGAGCTCCTAGTCATCATCCTTCTTATTGTCCTAATTTTCGGCGCTCGCCGCCTTCCTGAGCTGGGCAAGTCTTTGGGGGAAGGCATTAAGAATTTTCGCAAATCTATAAGTTCCAAAGAAGAACCCGAAGAAAATAAGGATAAAAATAAAAAAGATTCCTCTTCGGATTGATGCGCCGGAAAATTGAATCTCTGACTCAAAAACGCCAGGAACTAGAAAAAGAATTCCAGCAACGCCTCCAAAAACTAAAGAAAACAGTCGCTTCTATTTCTCCATCTGAAGCCTATGCCAATTTAAATCAGCAATTATCTTCTCTTTTGGAAACATCGTCTTCTTCCAAAAAAATATTTAAAAAAAAACAATCAAGGAAAGATTTCTCTCTCCTGGCATTACTTAAGAACTTAGTTCAGGCCCAAGAAAAAATCCACGAACAGAATGAGAAAATCATTGCTGCTCTATCTCAGATAGATGATCTTTTCCTTAGATTTCAGAATTTAGTTGACGCTAAGGATCAAGAATGGGATGCTCTAAGCAGTAACCATGTGGGGCTAATCTTCAAATCATTGGAATGGCGAGTAGAAAAACTCGCTGTCGAAACCCAAGATGCGAAACTTTTGGTCAAAAAACTCTATTTCTTGCGCGACAAATTAGATGCTTTGATTCAAGAACTGAGTGCTCACGAATCCAAGTCGCTTTCAACCACAACTAGCCACCAAATTCTTAATTCTTTAAAAGATGCTGCTTATGTGAGTTTTGAAAATCGTTTCCGCGGTGATGAGGCCCAAGTCAAGGAAGCACTTTCCCGGTACCAAGGCTTCTTTGAACGAGGGAAAGTTGTTGATCTTGGTTGTGGCCGCGGCGAATTCCTGGAAATTCTCCAGGAGAAAGGCATCGAGGCGGAGGGGATCGATCTCAACCAAGAAATGGTCGAATATTGCCGCGAAAAAGGCCTCACCTGTCACCAGGATGACCTTTTAGCTTGGCTGGTTAATCAACCCGATGAATCTCTGGCTGGAATTTTCTCCTCCCAAGTCATCGAGCACCTCCCTCCCTCTTACCTTCGCCAATTAATCCAGCAAGCTTATTTTAAGTTGGCCCCGGGAGGAAAAATAATCCTGGAAACCATTAACCCCACTTCGGTTTTTGCCCTCGTGCAAATTTATTTTCTTGACTTTTCGCATTCTCAACCTATCCATCCTCTTGCTTTGCAATTTCTTCTAGAAAATCACGGTTTCGAGGAAGTCCGTATTCTCTACGGCCCCCCTCCTCAGGATGAACAACTGCAAACCCTCCCCAGCCCGGAAAATAGGGCCGAAATCTTCAATTCCAATATCGACAAGCTTAATAAACTGCTTTTTGCCCCTCTAAATTATGCCGTGACAGGAGTTAAAAGTTAAAATGGCTGTCTATGCTGGTCTTGATATGGGAGGAACAAATCTGAAATATGGGTTGGTTGATGGCCAAGGAAAAGTTCTCTGGTGGGGGAAAGACCCTACCCCTTCTGACCTCCAATTACTTCTAGAGGCGATCAAACAAATTTGGTCTGCTTTGCAAAAGAGGGCACCGGGGAGAATAACCGCTTTTGGCTTTGGTTTGCCCGGAATATTTAACCGTCAAACTAAATTGATCCACCGGTCCCCCAATTACCCCGGACTAAATGGAGTACCTCTAGAGCCCCTCTTCTCTCGGCTGGTTGAGATCCCTTTCACTATCCATAATGACGCCAGTATGGCCGCTTATGGGGAGTACCGAGTTGGAGCCGGACAAGGATCCAAAAGTATGGTCCTTTTGACCATCGGCACAGGTGTGGGTTCAGGCCTTATTCTCAATGGCCAGCTTTGGGAGGGGGCCAACGGGTTTGCCGGTGAGCTGGGCCATATTATCGTCAACCCTGATGGCGACAAGTGCAAGTGCGGTAGCCAAGGATGCCTGGAAACAGAAGTCTCCAGCGAAAAAATAGTCAAGAATTATCAACAAATTAGCCGCCGGACGGAAAATATATCTTCAGCCGAAGTTTACCAAAGAGCTTTGGCTGGTGATGGAGCTGCCCAAGAGGCCTTTGCCCAAGCTGGGCATTACCTCGGCCTGGGACTGGCTTCGACCATCAATCTCCTTGACCCCGACAAAATAATCCTGGGAGGCGGGGTGATGAAAGCCGGTGACTTCTTGCTTAAGCCCGCGCTTAAAGAAATAAAACGCCGCTCTTACCTTTTTGACTACAGTCAATGCCAGATCATTCCCGCTGTCTTAGGTAATCAAGCTGGATTTATCGGGGCCGCCCTCTGGGCTCAATCCCGATTAATGCAAGTTTAATTGAGGGTTCTTATTTCTCCCCGCGGTTGAGAAATATCTCCTGGCCAATCAAAATAATTTTGATTTAATAATTATTCCTTATTAATATAGTCTCTAAATAACCCCTGCATTACATCCAATTATTTGAATTAAATCCAAATTATCGTATTTTGCTTGGCCCGGACACTTCTTTCGGGCGCAAAAAAGAAGCATTTTCCCCTGAAATTTAATTTACCTTTTTGTTGCTATTTGGCATAAAATTTGCTATCTAAATAGTTAGTATATATCGTATAAAAGTCCAGGGAAGAAGGCAGGCCCGAAAAGAATATGAGCAGAGACAACAGTCCTAAAGGGAGAAAAATGATTTCCATCCGAGGAAAAAGTGACAAAATATCCAGAAAATTCAGGTTTAAAATAAGAAAAGACCCTTCCTCTTTTACAGCTTTAATTACTAATCCAGCTCTCCTAAATTTAAAACGATATTGTTAACTTTAATTAAAGAAGCATAATTACATAATTAAGTGAACACAAAGTTTAAATAATTGAACAAGAAATAAAATTAAAAATTAATAGCAAACAAAAAAAACTTAAAGATTGATTAAAAAAGGAGGTGATAATTAAAGAGGATGATTAAATTTAAGTTTATTGTTTTAAGGCAAATAAAATTTAAACAAATGAAGGAGGGAAAATGAAAGATCTGGTTAAGGTTTTCCTCATCCTGTTTTTTGTATTTTCGCTGGTGGCTATTAGTTTTGCTCAAGGCCGTCAGACAGGGACACTTTATGGGCTGATCGTGGATGAAGAAGCTAATCCTCTGCCGGGAGCAACGGTCACTTTAACCGGCACTGGTTTAATGGGCCAACGCACCTACATCACCACTGAAGGGGGACGCTTCCGTTTCCCTGCCCTTTCCCCTGGAGAATATGAAATTCGAGTGGAGATGCCCGGCTTCAAGACCGTTATCCGCAAGGGTCTAATCCTTCGAGTGGGACAAACCACTGAAGTCAAGATTGAAATGACCATGTCAACCATCGAAGAAGAAGTGGAAGTAATAGCTGAATCCCCGGTGGTGGATGTTAAATCATCGAAAGCGAGTATCAACTACAGTGCCGATTTTATCGCCAGTATCCCGATGAACCGAGATTTGTACGATATCCAAAACTCTATTCCCGGTGCTATCGCCGACGGAGCCGAGTACCGGCGCACCAGCTCCATCCTGGGCGGTACCGTCCGCAGCGCTCTTTACGCCTTAGACGGGGTACCAATGAATGACCCAGCTACTTTTTATTCCATGGCTAACATCAACGTCGATGTTTACGAAGAAATCGAGTTTGGCGTGGGATCTCTTCCGGCCGAAGTCGGCCAAACTGATTCCGCCTACATCAATATCGTCACCAAGAGTGGAGGAAATAAGTTTACCGGGGGATTTACCGGCTATTATACCAGTGACGCTTTGGCTGAAAATCTAATTGCCCTGGAAGATATTCAAGCACTGAATGTTTTCGAACCCGAAAAATACACAAACTATTACGATGGATCATTCAATTTTGGTGGACCCGTTCTAGTCGACCGCGTCTGGTTCTTCCTCAATGGACGCCGGTTAGTCTGGGATAAAGAAAATCCCTATACTCCTGAAAACCGAATGGCCAAAGTGGGAATTGCTAGCGAACACTACGACCTTCGTCATGAGGAGTGGATGGGTTTTGCCAAGTTAACCTTTCAGGTCACCAATGCCATCAAATACATGGGCATGCTTCACTATAATCATATTTATGAGCCCTATTACAGCAACGGAATCGGCTCTGCTTACCCCACTGATGTGGTTGATATCTGGAATCACGAAAACACTTATACCACCACCCATCAGTTAAACTGGGTTATCAATCAAAATACTTTCGTTGATGCCCGGGGAACTTACATCCATCGTTATTTTCCACTCAACCACCGCCCCGGAACCGAAGGACAATACACCTATTATGACCGGACCGCCCGGGTTTACTGGGGACGCCTCTTTTACGATGACGAGTACATCCGCAAGAAAATGCTGGCTTCAGCCTCCATAACTCACTTTCAGGATGACTTTTTAGGCGCAAGCCATGAGATGAAAGCTGGCTTTGAGTTTGAGCAATCAGAGTACCACCGTGATTGGTATCGTGAAAATCCCTATTATTCTTACTGGCGAGATTATACCGATGCTAATCCCTATTATTATTCGACTTCGGGGAAGCGCGGCCGTCTCCGCATCCGTTACTGCCCGCCAGCTAAAGGCATGTGGGACGTTCAAGACCATGTCCGCCGCTTTTCGGGTTTCCTCCAGGATAGTGTCGACACTGGTCGGCTGGCCATTAATCTCGGATTAAGGTTGGATTACTCTTACCAATACGAGCCTGAACAGCATCGGCCCGAGCTCCGCTATGACTATCCCGCACCTCTGCAGAATCCAGCTTTGGGCACTAATGAACTTCTAGAAGCCTTAATTGATCAGTGGCACCAAGATATCGGCCCCATCTCTCCCTTTGATGCCCTCACTACTCCCTACAAGAAAGTTGTTGAATTCTTGACCCTATCGCCTCGAATCGGAATTGTCTATGATGTTTTTGGTGACGGAAAAACAGCCTTTAAGGCCTCCTTTGCCCGTTATTATGAGCCTGTCTGGTCAGCCAAGTATAATGCCGCCCAAATTTTTGGCGCCGGCTCCATCAGTTACTACTGGTACGATCTAAACGGCAATAAGCTGATGGATCTTCCGGGAACCGACAGATACCGGATTACCTCTTATCCCACGCAGGATCCAGAGTATACTTATTACGTCGACGACCTTAAAGCTCCCTACATGCACGAATTTCTCACTGGCATTGAGCATGAGCTGGTTCGAGACTTTAAACTTGGTTTGCAATTCGTTTATAAAATCAACAAGAACATCGTTGAGGATACTGATCTCAACAACGGCTACGACCCGGAGGCCACCGATGAAAAAGGCCTCATCTGGTTACCGTACACTTTCACCGAACCCGGCTACGATAGTATCTATGGCACCAGCGATGATCAAACCTTGACCGTCTATGGACTTCGTGAAGATCGTCCTGCTCCAACCTGGATGGGACTTAATCCTCCCGAAGCTAAACGTAAATATTGGGCCTTGATTTTAACCTTTGACAAACGCATGTCCAATAAATGGCAGCTTAAAGGCTCTATCCTTTACAGTGAATTTAAGGGAAATGCTCAGCCATCTTATGGATCCACCGAGGGAGAAAGCGGTCTATTTGATAATCCCAACACCATGATTAACTCCTATGGTCGAGTTTCCTTTGATCGACCACTCCAGATCAGATTGATGGGCACCGTTATTCTGCCTTATGATTTTATTCTCAGCGCCTACTTCCAGCATCGCTCGGGTTCCCCCTGGACAAGAACCATTTCTCGTGTTTACTTTCCCTCAGACATGCCCGTTCAGCAAAGCTATGTCGGCGTCAACGCTGAACCCCTTGGTTCGCGCCGCAATGCACCTTACACCAATCTGGACCTAAGAGTCGAAAAAAGCTTCCGTTTAGGTGAAGTGGGAAAACTCAACTTCTATGTGGATATATTTAACCTTGGAGGAAGAAGTGGTGTAAGCATTTATCAGAATCCCAACCCCTACATCTGGCCTTACCGGACTCCTCCCGAAGTTGAGCTTGACGAACTTTATGGAACTATCTCCAGTGTCTATGGCGTGCGCTCTGTTCGTTTAGGAGTAAGATTCACTTTTTAGTTGAAGATAAAAAGGCTCAAAGAACAAGGGAGCCTTCTCCCTTGTTCTTTTCCTTTCCTGGAGCATAAAGAAGGAGAGATTAACTAAGGAGAAAATCGAGAAGAAACAAATAAGGAAGGCAAGGAGAATCAATAATAGTTAAGAAAACAAACAAATTTAGGATATTGCTAAGTATTTAAACGTGAGAATAGGAATTGGAAAGAAACGGGAAGCAGCGGCTCAATAAAAGGCGAAAATAATAAGGACTAGAAAACTTAGGACAGTTTAGGGGCGAGAAATGGGGTTGGTTGTAAATATTTCTTACCCTCTAGATTGAGAAATAACTGTCTGTTTGGGTTTAAGAATTTAGATTAAGATTAAGGTTTCATTTTAACTTTTCTGAAGAGTTGATTAATATATTCGCCCAAATAGATGAAAAAGGTCCCAGTTAATAAAAAACTAAAATGAAGAGAAAAGCGATAAACAAATTACTTTCCTTTAGAAATACGAGTCTGGCCAATAGAATTAAGCCCCATAAATTCAATAAAATGAATAATATCCAATTTTTTGAATCAGAATTAAAAAAAAGGAAAAATTACCTGAAAAATTCTTTGTTCTCCCCTAAAGAATTTATTCTTTTTCTCTGACATTTTGGTATGAAAATTGCATTTGTAATTAAGAGAGAACGATGAAGGGGGTGATAAATAAATAGAGAAAATCAAGAAATTTTTCAGAGTAAAGGTGTGCTTTCTCGGAACTAGCCCGAGGAAGCGAGGGAATGAAGGAAGGAAAGGGTTTTTAATCAAAGGAGGAAAGTGGATGAGGAAATTAATTAAATTTTCATTACTCCTTTTCTTTGGCTTAAGCCTGGTTTCCTTCTTGGGAGCCCAGGGTAAACTAACCGGATCGATTAACGGTAAGGTGGTCGATACCGAAGGCAACCCTCTCCCGGGAGTAACGGTGACTGTCGAGGGCCCTGCCCTCCAAGGTAAAATGTCCTTTGTCACCACGGAAACCGGCTCTTTTCGTTTTCCAGCCCTCCCCCCCGGTTCAGATTACCAGATTACGTTTGAACTCTCCGGCTTTAAGACCGTCATCCGAAAAGGATTAAATGTTAGTGTCGGAAAAACAACGGCGGTCACTATCCAGATGGAGATGAGTGCCATCGAAGAAGAAGTCACGGTCCTGGCTGAATCTCCGGTCGTCGATGTCAAGTCATCTAAAACGTCGGTCAACTACTCGAAGGAGTTCATCTTCAATGTCCCCATGTCCCGCGACTTGTATGATGTTTTGAATTCTATTCCCGGTTCCGTCTCCGAGGGAGTCAGTTACCGGCGAACATCATACATCTCCGGTTCGAGTGTGCGGGGAAATCAGTATTCTCTAGACGGTGTGACCATCAATGACCCGGTAGTCATGTACCCGATGACCAACATTAACATTGACGTTTACGAAGAAGTCGAGTTCGGGCTTTCTGGTCATCCGGCCAGCGTCGGTATTGCTGATGGCGGCTTTATCAACATCGTCACCAAATCAGGAGGTAACGAATTTCACGGCGGAGCTACTTTTGAGTTCTATAACAAAGACATGCAAGTCAGCTTGCTTAGTGAAGAAGACCTCGAAGCCGTGGGTTTGACCAAACCCACGGGTTGGAATTCTTGGAAAGATTTCTCTCTCTATGTGGGAGGTCCAATTATTAAAGACCGCGTTTGGTTCTTCACCAATGGTCGCTACTTTACCTGGGAAAGAGACTTCAACCATGTCATTTGGGATGACACTATCGCCCAAGGGGAGAGAGTTTATACTCTTGATAGTGCTCCTCACAAAGAAGGCAATTTCTTTGGCAAATTAACTTTCCAATTGGCTTCCAATGTGCGCTTAATGACCACCTATAACTTGACTACCATTACCGAGGACTTCTACACTAACCGCATCCAGAATTATCTGGATAAGACGGCCACTACCAAATGGGATGGAGAGACAGGGCATACTTTCTCGGCTCAGCTCAACTGGGTTGTTAGCCAAAATTTCTTCGTCGATGCTCGGGTGGGATATATTCGTCGCTGGTTCCCGATACCCTATAGTGATTTTGCCATCAAAGATGCTCCCCGGCACTACGACCGCTACTGGGGTATTTATCGAAATAATCCCCGGTTCGAAGAAACCTATCTGAGGAAAAGATTTAATCCTTCAGTGTCGGCAACTTTATTCCAGGATGAACTCTTTGGGGCCTCACACGAAATAAAATTTGGAGTCGAATACGAGGCTACCAGTGGTAACTGGGATTGGTGGCGGGCTAATCCCTACATTTTCTATTTTTATAATGGAAACCCCTACTCCTATGCCACTTCAAGCTATCCTAATCGCTCTCGAATCTATGCCTATATTTGTGGTTCGGATGAAGGAAGTTCGGTTCAGGAAAACACAATGAGCAGGTTTGGGGCCTTTATTCAAGACAGTGTAACCATTAAAGACAGGTTAACTCTTAATCTTGGAGCTCGATTTGATACCAGCACTGGGAAATTTCCTCCCCAGCATAAAGGAGCCACAGCTGACCCCTACGGTATCTTAACCATGTTAGCAGGAACCCAATCTCCCTTCAGTGAGTATGATCTTCCTGAATTCAACTGCTTGACCTGGACCAACATCTCTCCTCGACTTGGATTCACCTATGATCTATTTGGGGACGGCAAAACAGCTCTTAAAGGCTCCTACTCTCGTTACTACGAATATCTCATGATCCAATATTATTCTCTGGCTAACCCTAATTATCCCAACACTGGAAGCTGGTATTGGTTCGATGACAACTATAATCAGGTTCCCGACCCCGCTGATTCTTATACTTTGCGATATTTACCCCCTGATCCTTTTACCTATAAACTGGAAGATGAGATGGATACCGATGCTAAAGCCCCCTATACTGACGAGTTTACTATCGGCATCGAACGGGAGTTAATGAAGGATTTGAGCGTTACTTTTAATTTCATGTATAAGAAAAAACAGAGGATCTTTGAAGACGTTAACGATTATGGATTAGGTAAAGACGAGGCTTGGAAAGGATATACTCCTGATAGTCCTTACTGGGAAAAATATGAATTTCTTGATCCCGGGGACGACGGGCTCTTTGGCACTAATGATGATAAAACTTCCTACTGTTATGCCGAATTAGCTAATGCTCCTAGCACCCATTATTACTTGATGAACGTTCCCGAAGGGCATCGCAAATACTGGGCTTTTCAACTCATCGTCAACAAGCGAATGTCCAATCGTTGGCAGCTTCTGGGTTCCATTGTCTATTCTAAAGCCTATGGTAATATCGGGGGTAGTTACGATTCTTCTTACGGCGCATCCGGCAACTTTGACACCCCAAACGCATTTGTCGAAGAAGAAGGGCGACTGGACTACGACCGTCCAATTAATATTAAAATCCAGAGTACAGTGATCTTACCCTACGACTTTGTTCTCAGCGGTTACTTCAATCATCATTCTGGTTCTCCCTGGGCCCGAACAGTGACAGTATATATCCCTGATGATCCAAAGTATAAATATCCAGCCACAACCTACGGCGTTCGCACGGAAACCATCGGCACCCGAAGGAATGCCCCGGTGACCACCTTGGATTTGCGTCTAGAAAAACGCTTCCGCCTGGGAGAAAGTTTTACTATTGGTGGTTATGTTGATGTTCTCAATGCTCTCGGACGAAGCGGATACTCAATCTCTTCCAACCCTGGTGGTTACATCGACTACAGTGACCCTTCCAACCCAACCTTTGAGCGCTTCGGCAACTACGGTGATATTTCTGGTGCTTATGGTAATCGCGTTGTCAAAGTTAGCTTGCGATTGACGTTCTAACTCAAATCTGAGTAGAAACTAAAAAGGGGGTCCGTTGTGGCCCCCTTTTTTTTACAAGCACCCAAAAGAAAAGTAAAGGCCTTGGAAATGAAAGAGAAGAAATCGCAAGCGAGCTGGCCATAAGTTTAGCTAAGCTTTTTCAACCAATTAGGGAAATTAATTATAATAACGTAATCTCACTAAGGAAAAAAAATCATTTCATTTCTGCCACCTATTATTCAAAATTAATCCATGAGGAAAATATTTAGAGTTGCTTTAGAAAACAAATTATAGCTCAATAAGCCACTTATCCAGCGGTTAGCGCTTCCTTATCCTGAAAATTGATAATGAATCTTAAGCCTTGTTCTTGAGTTGCCTCCATTTCTCCTTCT
>Ga0190352_1000029_pt1 | contig 39789 bp, 45 predicted proteins | sample 4872131011_MG_FD_161682 | JGI IMG/M metagenome (GOLD analysis project Ga0190352, IMG submission 161682) | Hydrothermal vent microbial mat bacterial communities from Southern Trench, Guaymas Basin, Mexico - 4872-13-10-11_MG | ecosystem: Environmental > Aquatic > Marine > Hydrothermal vents >...
ATTTTTGTCAAAAGAACCAATATTGGGATGAAAACAAAGCAGTTTCTTATGTAAAGAGCATTCTTAATAAATATTTAGGCAAGCCCCCAGAAAAAATTGAAGTCAACGGCCAAAAAATGACACCAAAGGAATATCTGGACAATGTTCTCCAGCTTCCTTTGGATGATTATGTCTGTTTTATGAGCCTTAAATCTCTTCCTTTTTGGACAAAAGGCGAATATAAAGTTCCCGATAACTGGTGGCACAGCCAGGATTATTACAACATTCCCCTCGATGAATTTTATAAAGCTATTGTCAAATCTCTAAAGAATGGTTACACAGTAGCTTTAGGAGGGGACGTCTCCGAACCAGGCATAAATGGAGAAGAAGATATAGCTATTATTCCAACTTACGACATTCCAGGGAAACTAATTGACCAGGACAGCCGTGAGTATAGATTCTACAACCGTTCCACTTTCGACGATCATGCCATTCATGCTGTCGGCTTTAAGGAGAGTCCAACTCACACCTGGTTTTTGATTAAGGATTCTGGCAGCGGCGCTCAAAGAGGCAAATTTAAGGGCTATTATTTTTACCGCGATGATTATGTGAAGCTTAAAATGCTGACATTCATGGTCCATAAAGATGCTGTAGCTGACCTGCTGGCTAAATTCAGCAAAAAGCAAGCCACCGAGGAGAAAAAATGAAATATAAAACCCTTTTAATTTCTTTCTTTCTTTTTCTTTCTTTTTTCCTGCTTTTACCTGCCTGGGCAGCAGAATCACAAAAATCAGCTTCATCTAAATGGAAAATTGAAGACGTCATTAATCAAGAATCAGCCCGAAGCTTTACCATCTCCCCAGATGGCCACTGGGTTCTCTGGGTAAAATCAATACCAAATCATAATAAAGACCGGAGAGTAAGTCATATCTTCCTTTCAAGTCTTGGCACCGAAGAATTGACCATTCAGCTTACCCGTGGGCAAGAAAGTGAGTTTAGTCCAAAATGGTCTCCATCCGGCCAATTGATTAGTTTTCTCTCGGCCAGAAAGGGAAAAGAAGAAAAAAAAGAAATCTCAGGGGCTCAAATCTGGCTCATGAATAGAGAAGGAGGTGAGCCTTGGCCGGTAACTCAACTTCAATTTGGCGTTAGAAGCTATGATTGGCTGGATGATGATCATCTCCTTATTCTGGCGAGGGAAAAAAGGTATCTTCGAGAAGAAGAAAAGAAAAAAAGAAAAGATACATCCTTTGTGGCCGAAGACCAAGAGCATATGATTCCTTATCGGCTTTTCATTCTGAGCCTCAAAGATAAAAAATTAAAAAGACTAACAAACAACAAAGATCAAATAACAAATTTTGCTCTTTCTCATGACAAAAATTGGATATTAACCAGGAATAACCAGAGCCTGCGCTTCAGGGTAGATCAGAAAATAAAACCCAAGTATTTTTTAATCAACGTTAAACAAAAATCAAAGACAGAACTCTTTCCCGATCCGAAATTCAAGCCAAACATGATAGCCTGGGCTCTGGATGATAAAGGATTTTATTTCTCTGTAACTCGAACAAGTGACTATGTCCATGGCGGCCCAGGAGCAGATTTTCTCTATTATTTTGATCTGGAGACAAAAAAATATAAAGAAGTACCCCTGGACTGGGAATGGGGAATTTTTCATCTTGGTTTCCAGGTGAGAAAAGATGGTTTTGTAGCTTCTCTGGCTAACGGAGCCAGGCCTAAATGGCGGCGATACTACCAAAAAGGCAATACTTTCACTTACCAGGAGCTAGAAGGAAAACATTATCCCCACATTTATGGCCTAGTGCTTCAGGAAAAAGGTGAGGTAGCTGTCTATAATTACAGCAATGCTTCCTTACCCGCCCAGTGGTATTCAGGCTATTTAAAAGGAAATTCTTTGGAGGGCTCCAAACAAATCACAAATCTCAATTCTTATCTTAAAAATAAAATTATGGCTAAGACAGAAGTTATTAAATGGAAAGGAGCTTTAAATGAGGATATAGAAGGCATCCTTTATTATCCTCATAATTATCATCCAGGAAAACGTTATCCTCTTATCCTGATGATCCATGGTGGCCCCACAGGAGTGGATATGGACGCCTTCCGAGAATCATGGGCTGCTTACCCCAACATTATGGCTCAGAAAGGAGCTTTTATCCTCAGGGCCAATTATCACGGCTCAGGCGGTTATGGACAAAAATTCGCAGAATCGATTAAAGGACATTATTATGAATATGAAATCCCTGATTTACTTAATGGAATTGATTACCTGATCAAAAAAGGGATGGTTGATCCTGATCGCTTAGGAACCATGGGCTGGTCAAACGGAGGCATTTTAACTGTAGGCCTTTCAGTCTGGACTAACCGTTTCAAAGTAGCCGGGGTGGGGGCAGCTGACGCTAACTGGATCAGCGATTACGGTAACTGTGCTTTTGGAGTCAGCTTTGATAATTATTATTTCAAAGGCCCATTTTGGGAAGAGTTGGATCACTATATTCAGAAATCCCCTATTTTCCATCTTAAAGAAATGAAAGTTCCGACGATTATTTTCCACGGCACCGAAGATACCAATGTCCCTTACGGGCAGGGATGGGAATATTACCGAGCTCTGCAGCAATTGGGAAAAGCCCCGGTCAGATTCATTATTTTTCCTGGTCAGCCTCATAGTCTAGGCAAGCTCAGCCATCAGCAGCGAAAAATGAAAGAAGAAATTGATTGGTTTGATAAGTATTTCTTCAAGACAGAAGAGGCCAAAAATGAAGCTTTTATGAAAAGTTCTCCTCTCGACTTTGCTTTCAAAAAGGAAAAATTGGCCAAGGTTGGACGCTTTTACGGTCAGAAGTTCAAAGGCTATCTTATCCCTGAAACCGTTTCTTTAGGCAAACTGGAAGTAGGCCGCTTTGAGATTACCAGGGCTCAGTGGGCCTCATTTGATAAAAACTATAAATATGATCCTCAAACCGCTAATTTTCCTGTAAGCAGTATTACTTTCGCTCAAGCAGAAGAATATGTAAAATGGCTAAGCCAGGTAACCGGCAAAGAGTTTCGTCTGCCAACGATGGAAGAGGCAGAAAATCTGGTTAAAAAGGCAGGAAAGAAAGAAAACACTCTTGATTATTGGGCAGGCTACAACCTTAATCCTGACGATGCTCAACTTCTTCTGAAAAAGGTTAAGGAATTAAAAGGCTTCGCTCCCCTCCTCCTTCCAGTGGACAGCTTCCAGGGAGCAGGGAAAGAAATGATTTTTGGCCTGGGAGGAAATGTGGCTGAATGGGCAGTCGATAAAAAGGGCCAGGGTAAAATAATTGGCCCTTCTGCTCTTACTCCTAAGGATCCTTACGGGACATATGCTTCGCCTCCCCTTGAATACGTTGGCCTCCGGGTAGTAATGACCAAAAAATAGCTTGAAGTTTAAAATGAAGAAAAGATTAAGGTAAGATAATGATTAATCTATGACTTGCGATTAAAGAAGATGAACTTTAAGATGAAGAAAAAAATGTCATAATGAAAATAAGCGAGGCTGAATTCAGGGATAAAGAGCTTTTCGTCCGCCTTTTTGGCCAAGATGTTTATGCTGTCGGCGGCTTTGTTCGCGATCTTCTTCGAGGTAATCCTTCTGAGGATGTCGATATTTTAATCAGCCATCACCATCTTCAGGATGTTATAAAAAAATTAAAGCCTTGGGGAAAAGTAGATTTAGTTGGTAAAAGCTTTGGAGTCATTAAATTTACCCTCAAAGGCAAAACTTATGATATTGCCTTGCCTCGGCAAGATAAAGCTAAAGAAGCTAAAATAAAAACTCATAAAGATATTTTTGTCTCAGCCGATCCCTATCTTCCCCTTGAAAAAGATCTGGCGAGGCGTGATTTTCGCTGCAACAGCCTGGCCTTAAGATTAGCCGATAACACTCTTTTTGATCCGTTCCAGGGCTTAAAAGATATCAAGGCTAAAATTATAAGATTAACCAATCCCCAATCTTTCCCTGAAGACCCCCTACGAGTGGTGAGGGCAGCCCGTTTTGCTTCTGTGTTAGAGTTTACCCTGGATAAACAAATATACGAAGTCTCCAAAGATATTGATTTAGGCGGCTTGACGGTTGAAAGGATTAATGAAGAGTTATTTAAAATCCTCCTCCTGTCCCCTTTCCCTTCTTTGGGGCTGGAAGAACTATTCAAGCTAGGGGCACTCCGCCAGCTCTTTCCTGAACTCTACCGGCTGACCCTAACTATCCAAGATTCAATTTTTCATCCAGAAAAAGACACTTTTGGCCACCATACTGTTTGGCCTCATACTAAATTAACCGTTGATCAAGCCAAAAGGTTGTGTCAATATTTTAAATTCCCGGAGCCAAAATGCTTAGCTTTGCTATTGGCTGCTCTTTACCATGATATCGGCAAACCTGATACAGCTCAATGGGAATTCAAAAAAGGAAGAATGGTCATCACCAACAACGGCCATGATATTTTGAGCGAGAAAATGACCAAGAAAATTTTCAGTCGTTTTAAAATTTTCTCTTGGAATGGTTTCAATTTGAGGCAGATAGTACCAGCCCTTATCCGCTGCCATCACCGTCTGGCTGAGCTGTGGCAGAATCGAGAAGTTGTTACCAAGAAGGCCTTTAACCGCCTGGCTGCCGATGTGTATGGGGAAATCGAGCTTCTTGTCTGTCTTGACGCAGCTGACAGAGCTGGCCGAAAGGCCAGACCGCTCCAGAGAATAGACAAAGAAGGTAGATGGCTTCTTCGAAAATTTGAGGAACTTAATGTTTCTAAAGAAACTATTAAACCTCTTATTATGGGCAGAGACCTGATTAAAATTGGAGTAGCTCCCAGTCCCAGGATGGGCAATATTCTCAAAAAACTCTACCAGGCTCAACTGGATAATGAGTTCGAAACTAAAGAACAAGGTTTAAAATTAGCCGAAAAGATTATCAAGGATAACCAACTATGAAAATACTGGTTGCCGGTGGAGCAGGCTATATCGGATCTCATACAGTTAAGGAACTCCTGAGCGAGGGATTTGAGGTTATTATCTTCGATAATTTCTCAGCTGGGAAAGAAGAACTGATTGTTGGCGGTCAGGTTATAAGAGGTGACTTAAGAGACAGAGAATCTTTAGAAAAATTATTCAAATCAGAGGATATTGGTGCTGTTCTCCATTTTGCTTCCCTTATCCAAGTCGGAGAATCATATCTTAATCCCCAAAAATATTATAGCCATAATTTGCACAGCAGCCTTAATCTACTGGCGGCTATGTTGGCTAAAGACATTAAAAAGTTTATTTTCTCTTCAAGCGCAGCTGTTTATGGAATTCCCCAACAAATTCCAATCTCAGAGAATCACCCTCTTCAACCTTCCAATCCCTATGGCCAAACTAAATTCTTCGTGGAAACCATCCTCCAGGACTATCATCGAGCTTACGGGCTTCAATTTGTTTCTCTTCGCTACTTCAACGCAGCCGGAGCTGATCCCCAAGGTCAATTAGGAGAAATGCATCAACCTGAAACTCATCTCATTCCTAACATACTTCTTTATTTATTGGGAAGAAAAAAAACATTTGAACTTTATGGAACAGATTTTCCAACGCCTGATGGCACAGCTATCCGTGATTATATCCATGTTACTGATTTGGCCAGAGCTCACGTCATGGCTCTAAAAATGATTCTTAAATCAACTTCCACGGCAGAATTTATAAACCTGGGAGCTAACAAGGGCTACTCTGTTCTGGAAATTATAAAAAAAACAGAAGAAGTGACCGGTGAAAATATCAACTATACAGAAAAACCAAGACGGAAGGGAGACGTTCCTGTATTATTAGCTTCTAAAGAAAAGGCGGAGAATCTTTTAGGTTGGAAGCTTAAATATTCTTCAATAGAAACTATAATTGAAACAGCCTGGGCCTGGCATAGGAAAACTGTAAACTGTAAAGAGTAAGAAGTAAGGAATAATCATGTGGAGGATCCGCTGTCTTCGGCGAAACGTACACACCATAACCTGAAATTTGTTCTTTATTTAAGGCCAGCTGTTTACAACGAACTGCCTGAAACAAAGCAGAAAACATAAATTGATCAGCCAATTGAGAGTAAGGAGTTCTAAATTTTACTTTTTAGGCTTTGTCGTTTAACACTTAAAGTTCAGCTAGCAAATAGCCCACTGAATATAGCGGGCTCTACATTAGGTAACCGCTTGCTCTTTACATTTCACTTTTCACTCCTCACTTTTTACTCTCTTATTGATTTGACTCACAGCCAACTAAATGTTATATATTTAAGCCTTTAGAGAAAATTGGGAAAAAATAAATATTTTAAATATTTCATCATATCCATCTGTTGGGTTCTTCTCATCTGGGGATGTTCTTCCCGGCCGAAAACTTTAAAGCCTATTAAAAATCCGCCACCACCAGAAACAAAATCCACTACCGAAATCAGCCAAGAAGAAGCTACGCCCCTGCCTGAAGAAAACTCCCCTGTCATTGAAACTTTCCCAGAAAAAACAGCAGAGCAATCTGAGGAAAATCCTTCTTCGCTGCTCGAAGAAGCTCTTGATACTTATCAGGATGCCTTGCGAGCTTGGGAAAAAGGTGATTTTGAGACGGCCCTGGCTGCCCTTGATGAAGCTTACAGCCTTATTCTCAGGCTGAATATTTCCCCAAATTCACCTCTTATCCAGGAAAAAAATGATCTGCGTCTTCTTATCGCTCAGAGAATTCAAGAAATTTATGCTTCTCGTCTTATTACTGTCGGCGATAATAATCAGACGATTCCTTTAGAAGAAAATAAATTTGTAAACGCTGAAATAAAAAACTTTCAGACTAAAGAAAGAAAATATTTCGAAGAAGGCTACCGGCGTTCTGGCTATTACCGAGAGATGATAGTCGAAGAATTGAAAAAATCTGGACTCCCAGAACAACTTTCTTGGATTCCGCTTATAGAAAGCTGGTTTAAAGTTAGAGCTTTATCTCGAGCCAGAGCTTTAGGACTCTGGCAATTTATCTCATCAACCGGTTATCGTTTTGGTCTAAAAAGAGACCGCTGGATCGACGAAAGGATGGATCCTTTAAAATCCACCAGAGCGGCCATCCAATATTTGAAAGAACTCCATTCCTTTTTTGGTGATTGGACCACGGCTATTGCAGCCTATAATTGCGGAGAATTTAAAGTTCAAAACACAATTCGCAACCAGCGTCTTAAATATCTTGATAACTTCTGGGATCTTTATGTTATGCTTCCTTTAGAAACAGCTCGTTTTGTTCCTCGTTTTATCGCTGCTCTCCTGATTATCAATAATCCTGAAAAATACGGATTTAATCTTCCCCAGCCTTATCCGCCTCTAAAATATGAGACAGTAACCATTAATAGACCAGTTAAGCTTTCTTCGCTTTCTAAATCAATGGGATTAAATCCCGAGGAGCTGGCCCTCCTTAATCCAGAACTCCGTTACGACGCTACTCCCGATTACGAATACACTCTTAAAGTCCCTATAGGCTATTCTCAGCAGGCTATGGCCGCGATTGATTCTATTCTCCGCTGGATCCCTCCTGAAGCATCTTATGTTATTCATTATGTAAGAAGAGGAGAAACACTTTCGGGCATTGCCAAGCACTATAGAACCTCTGTCTCAGCCATCGCCCGTTTAAATCACCTCCGCCGGCTTCATTTGATTAGAGTTGGACAAAGATTGAAGATCCCTGCACGAGGAAAATATTACCCTTCTCGGCCTGCACCTAAATTAATTGCAGATGGTGAAAAACTCATTTATATCGTTAGAAGAGGCGATTCCCTTTATCTGATAGCCAATACTTTTAATACCACTGTTCAGGCCATTAAAAAGGAAAATCACTTAAAAAGCAATCTCCTGCGGGTAGGCCAAAAGCTTATTATTCGCTCAGGCAAACCGAAAGGGGCTACCCTCTATACTGTTAAAAGAGGTGATACCCCCTTCGAGATTGCAAATAAATTTGGAATGAGCCTTAGCTATTTACTAAGCCTTAACGGCTTGAGCCCCAGGTCAAAAATTTACCCAGGCCAGAAACTCTGGGTGATTCCTAAATAATGGGAAAAACTTCCCTTTTTTCCTCCCCTTTATATGAAATTGGCCTAGATGATCCACATTCGACAAAACTGAAAAGGATATTTTTGGCAATAAAGAAAGTGATTAGAAAATAGGTATTGTTTCCCCGTTTTCTGCCAAAATTTATTATTTCTTAGCTTTGGCTTTTGTTTTCTCTTTTTTCTTTTCTTTTTTCTTAAATTCAGAACCAACCAGTTCAAACATGGCCATCTCTGCTCCATCACCAGAGCGGGGACCAAGCTTGACTATCCTGGTATAACCTCCTGGCCGCTCGCTAAAACGAGGGCCGATTTCTTCAAAAAGTTTTCTTACGGCCTCTTTTTTAAAAATAAACTTTAAAGCTAAGCGCCGGCTGTGAAGGGTATCCTTTTTGGCCAAGGTAATCATCTTTTCAGCCAAAGGCCGGGCAGCTTTTGCCTTAGCTAAGGTAGTCCTAATTCTTTCTTTTTCCAAAAGAGATGTAACCAGATTGCGCAGCAAAGCCCGCCGCTGAGCTGTTGGCCGTCTTAGCTTCTTACCTTTTACCCTATGCCTCATTCATTAGCTCCTTCTACTTTAACTTCTTCTTTTTCGCCTTTTATCTTTTCTAAAAGCTTTGGATGTAAATCTAAATTTAAACCTAACCCCAGTTCCTGGAGGGTTTCTTTAATTTCAGCTAGGGACTTGCGGCCAAAATTTTTGGTTTTTAATAGGTCATCTTCTGTTTTCTGGACTAGCTCGTATATTTTTTCAATACCAGCCGCCCGAAGACAGTTATTCGACCTAACCGAAAGCTCGAGATGATCTATAGTTTTAGAAAGGATATCTATTTGAGACAAATAAGGGATCTCTTTTTTAGTTACAGCTTCTTCTCTTTTCAGAGGTTCATCAATGACATTAAGAAAAATCACCAGATGATCTCTTAATATCTTAGCAGCTTGGGCAATAGCCTCTTGAGGCGAGATGGCTCCAGTTGTCCAGACTTCCATAGTTAGATTCTCATATTCAATTCTCTTCCCAACTCTAGCCGGAGTGATGGTGTAGTTGACCTTGCGAATAGGAGAATGAGAAGAGTCAATGGGGATAAAATCTACACTTAGGTTCTCGTCGAAATTTTGATCGGCTGGTATATAACCTCTATTATTTTTAACTATCATTTCAATATCTAATTTGCCGTCTTTATCCAAAGAAGCAATATGAATATCCGGATTCAATATTTCAATATCAGAATCGTGGACAATATCAGCTGCTTTAGCTTCTGAGGGTCCTTCTTTTTTTAAAGTCATCGTCTTTGACTCTTTGCCTTTTAGCTTTAAAGGGATACTCTTTAAGTTTAAAATGATATCTGTTACATCTTCAACTACGCCCGGTATTGTAGAAAATTCATGAAGAACACCCTGAATTCGAACGTTAGTAATGGCTGCTCCGGTTACGGAAGAAAGTAAAATTCGGCGCAGAGCATTACCGACAGTAATCCCATAACCTCTTTCAAAAGGTTGGGCAGAAAATTTACCATATTTATCAGTTAAAGTTTCATAATCACATTCAAGGTATTTCGGCCTCTGAAATCCTGTTTCAGTCATAACGCCTCCTTTTTACTCATGTTACTAACTTCTATGTCTTCAGCAACAAAGATTAAACCTTTCTTTAATCCCAGTGGTCCTAAATTATTTTATTTTGAATATAACTCAACCACCAGGTGTTCCTCGACTGGGACAGTTATATCTTCTCTTGTAGGCAGAGCCAGAACCTTGATTTCCATTTTCTCTCTATCTATTTCTAACCAGCCGGGAACAGTTTTGTTTTTATTAAAATCAACAATAGCTTTTAGTTCTTCATTTTTGGCAGCTCTTTCTTTAAACGAAATTACATCGCCTTTGTTGACCAAAAATGAGGGGATATTAACTTTTCGCTGATTGACCAGAAAATGCCCATGACTAACTAATTGTCTAGCGTGGGCTCGAGAATGAGAAAAACCAGCTATATAAACAACATTATCAAGTCTTCTTTCCAAAGCTATCAGCAGGTTTTCACCGGTAATACCTCTTTTTCTCTCGGCTCTCTGGAAAAACAAACGAAACTGTCTCTCAGACATCCCGTAATATCTCTTGAGTTTTTGCTTTTCTCTTAATTGAAGTCCATAACCCAGAATTCTTCTTCTCATTCTCCCATGTTCACCGGGAGGATATGGCCTTCTCTCTATTGGGCATTTTTCAGTTAAACACTTATTCCCTTTTAAAAAGAGTTTAACTCTTTCTGCTCGACAAAGCCTACATACAGAGTCTCTAAATCTGGCCATTATTATCTCCTTAGTTATTCACCTCTATCTTTAAACCCTTCTTCTCTTGCGGACCCGACAGCCATTGTGAGGAATGGGCGTAATATCTCTGATTGATTTTATTTCTAAACCTTCAGCTTGTAAAGCTCGAATGGCCGATTCTCTGCCGGCCCCTGGGCCCTTTATTTTAACATCCACATATCTTACCCCAAACTCTTTAGCTTTAGCTGAGGCCTCTTTGGCCGCTAATTGGGCGGCAAAAGGAGTTCCTTTACGGGCTCCCTTAAATCCAGCTGTGCCAGCACTGGCCCAACAAACTGTATTTCCTTGCTGGTCGCTTATGGTTATTATGGTATTATTGAAGGTAGACTGAATATAAGCTACCCCAAAACCAATTTCTTTCTTTATTTTCTTTTTTTTAGTTTTTCTTTTGGGCCTTGGCATTTTTTTCTCCCTTTATTTTGATTTCAGTTTCTTTATGGAATGACCTCGAGGCCCTTTTCTACTACGTGCATTAGTCCTTGTCCTCTGCCCTCTAACTGGAAGCCTTCGCCTATGCCTCAAGCCTCGATAACAACCAATATCCATCAACCTTCTTATATGAAGGTTGATCTCTTTTCTGAGATCACCCTCTATTTTTTCTCTCTTTTCGATAATTTGCCTAATCTTGTTTATCTCATCTTCAGTCAAAGCTTTCACTTTTTTATCTTTATCAATTTTAGCCTCTTCCAGAATTTTATTAGCTTTGGAACGGCCAATCCCATAAATATAGGTCAAGCCGATCTCAATCCTCTTCTCAGGAGGAAGGGTAATTCCTGCAATTCTTGCCATTTTTGGCCTCGCTTAACCTTGTCTCTGTTTGTGCTTAGGATTAGTACATATTACCCTAAGCGTTCCTTTTCTTTTGATGATGCGACAGTTTCGGCAAATCTTTTTTACAGAAGCTCTGACTTTCATTTTCTCTTCCTTTATTTAAATCGATAAGTTATTCTTCCTTTAGTTAAATCATAAGGAGAAAGCTCGATTAAGACCCTATCCCCGGGCAGGATTCTGATGAAATGTTTTCTCATCCTGCCTGAAATATGGGCCAGAATTTTATGCTTGTTGGCCAGCTCTACCCGGAACATTGCATTAGGAAGGGTCTCGATTACTACACCTTCGGTTTCAATAACATCGCCTTTAGGCATGGTGACCCTCCCTCTTGTAAAGCTCAACCTTATCTTCATCTAAGGCACTTAATATCTCCAGCCCCTTTTCGCTTAAAGCTACAGTATGTTCAAAATGAGCTGATAAGCTTCTATCTCTGGTAACAGCTGTCCAGTTATCATTTAAAATTTCCACCTGCCAATCCCCGATAGATATCATCGGCTCTATAGCCAAGACCAAGCCTTTTCTGATTTTAGGTCCATGCCCAGGCTGACCAAAATTAGGGACTTGAGGTTCCTCATGAAGGTCCATTCCAATCCCATGACCGACGAAGGACCGGATGACTGAGAATCCTTGGGATTCAACATATGTTTGAACGGCATGAGAAATATCTGATATCCTATTCCCTTCTTTCATATATTCAATGCCTTTGTAAAAAGCCCTCTCGACGACAGCAATAAGCCGGCGGGCTTTTTCTGTAATTTTCCCAACAGGACAGGTGACAGCCGCATCTCCATAATACCCTTGGTAAATTACGCCAAAATCTAAACTGATTATATCGCCCTCCCGCAGCCTCCGCGAAGAAGGAATACCATGAACAATCTCTTCATTAATTGAAGTACAAAGAGAAGCCGGGTAACCCCGATATCCTTTAAAAGCGGGGAGAGCTCCCATCTCCTTGGCTCTTATTTCTGCATAGTGATCCAGATCTTTGGTCTGGACCTGAGGCTTAATCATTTCTTTTAGCTCTGAGAGAATTTTAGCTACAATTTGGTTGCTGGTTTTGATTGCCCGAATCTCTTCCTGACTTTTATAAACGATCATTTTACTGCCTCATTTTTTCTGAAAAGAGTTTCTTCTCTATCTAAAATAGCTTTTATTCTCTGGAATACTTGCTCTATTTCTCCTTGGCCATTTATTACTCTCAGAACTCCTTTTTGATAATAATAGTCTATTAATTTTTCAGTTTGAAGATGATAAACTCTTAATCTTTCTTTAATGATTTCTGGCTCATCATCATCTCGACGCCTAAGCTGACCATCACAAATATCACAAATACCCTCATGTTTAGGAGGATTAATTAAAAGATTGTAAATGGCCCCACAATTAGAACAAATACGGCGGGCACTTAAACGCTTAACGATCTCCTCCTCATCTATCTGAATATCAATCACTAATTCCCTGCGTCCTAGATCAATTTCCTCTAAGGCGTTGGCCTGATGTATATTGCGAGGAAATCCATCTAAAATGTAGCCAGAATGACAGTCAGGTTTTCCGATTCTCTCTTTTATCATGGCAATAACAAGATCATCCTTTACTAGTTTTCCTTGATTCATAAAAGCTTGGGCTTTTTTCCCTAAAGAAGTTCCTTTTTGGACAGCTTGCCTCAAAATATCTCCAGCTACTATTCGCGGCAAATGATATTCCTTTGCCATCAACTCACCTTGAGTACCTTTGCCGCAACCTGGAGGTCCAAGGAGAATAATTCTCATCTTCTTCTTCCCCTAATTCTACCTCTTCTCATAAAACCATCATAATGGCGCATAACCAGCTGAGCTTCAATCTGTTGGAGTGTATCCATAGCCACCCCAACTACAATTAGAATGGATGTCCCGCCAAAATAAAAATTGACATTTAAACCCTGGGTAATCCACTTAGGCAAATTGGTTTCTAAAAAACTACCAATAAAAGGCAGGGTGTGAACTTTAAAACCAGTGATCAAAAATTCAGGTAGAATGGCTATAGCGGCCAAATAAATGGCTCCAACCAAGGTAATTCGGGAGAGGACACCATCTATAAAATCTGAAGTATTTTTCCCTGGTCTAATACCTGGAATAAAGCCTCCATATTTTCTTAAATTATCAGCCACATCAGCTGGATTAAAAATGATAGAAACATAAAAATAAGTGAAGAAAATGATAGAAATAATATACAACAAATTATAAAGAGGCATGCCTAAGGAAAATTGTTGAGCGATACTCTGGAAGGCAGGAATTTTAATCAACTGAGCTACGGTTGAAGGTATAGTAATGACCGAAGCTGCAAAAATTATGGGGATTACCCCGCCAGTATTTACCCTTAAAGGAAGGTGAGTACTCTGACCACCATAGATTTTCCGGCCAACCACTCTTTTAGCATAGGAAACAGGTATTCGCCGTTGCCCTCGTTCAACAAAGACAATAACAGCTATTACAGCTAGCATTAAAGCTACCAAAAATATTAAGCGTAAAGGAGACATTTCTCCTGTTCGTAATCCTGATAACACACTGTTTATCCCTTGCGGCAATCCGACCACAATGCCAGCAAAAATGATCAGAGATATACCGTTGCCAATACCTCTATCTGAAATTTGCTCACCTAACCACATAATAAAAACTGTACCCGTAGTTAGAGTAAGAACGGTTAAAAATTTAAATCCCCAGCCTGGATTGGGCACTATCGGAGCTCCTCCTGGACTGGTCAATCTCTCCAAAAATAAACTGATTCCAAAGGCTTGAATGACACAAATTATAATAGTTCCATAACGAGTGTATTGAGTAATCTTTTTTCTTCCCAGTTCTCCTTCTTTAGATAATCTCTCTAAATAAGGCCAAACAACTTGCAGAAGCTGAAGGATAATAGAAGCACTGATATAAGGCATGATGCCCAAAGCAAAAATGGTCATCCGGGACATGTTCCTACCTGAGAAAAGATCAACAAAACCTAAAATTGTGCCTTTTTGAGACTCCCAGAACTCAGCCAAAGCTGTGGCACTTATGCCAGGATTAGGAATCTGAGCTCCTATACGATAAACGGCCAAAAGAGCTAAAGTAAAAATGATCCTCTTCCGTAAATCAGGAATACTAAAAATGTTACGTATGCTTTCCAGCATCAGACTCTTCCTATTATAATAGCTTTGCCTCCAGCTTCTTCGATCTTCTTTTGAGCAGAACGGGAAAATTTATGAGCATATATATTTTTGGGAGAGGAAATATTCCCCTTTCCCAATATTTTCACTTTTTCTTCAATTTTTTTAACCAAACCGGCTTTGATCATATCTTCAATTTTGACTTCTTTCTTTTCGATTTTATCTAATCTATTCAAATTGACTTCTCTATATTCCTTTTTAAAAATGTTGGTAAATCCTCTCTTAGGAAGACGCCGATGCAGGGGCATCTGGCCTCCCTCGAAGCCTCTTTTACTAGAATAGCCGCTAATTGATTTCTGCCCTTTTGTACCTCGCCCGGCTGTTTTACCTTTTCCTGAACCAGGCCCCCGGCCCACTCTTCTTTTCTTTTTGCGGGAATTCTGAGCTGGGTGAAGATCATTTAATTTCATTTCTTGTCCACTGCCTCCACTTTGACTAAATGTTGAACTTTATAAATCATGCCCCGGATCTCCGGGCAATCTTTATGAATCATTTCTGAATTTACCTTTCTCAAACCGAGTCCTTTAACTACTTCTCTTTGATAAGCAGGATGGCCTATAAGACTTCTCACTAATTTTACCTTAATTAGATTAGAGGCAGATTTGTGGCTTTTACCAGTTTTCCCTATTTCTTTTTTAGTCATTTCTAGCTCTTTTTTCTTTATTGCCATATCGATTCTTTAGGCTTTCCTCTTTTTTTAGAGACCAATTCTGGACTCTTTATATTTCTCAAAGCATTCATAGTCGCATGAGCTACGCTTATGGGGTTATTACTTCTTACAGATTTAGTTAGTATATCTTTAATGCCGGCTAATTCCATAATTACTCTGACCGCCCCGCCAGCAATAACACCAGTTCCCTTAGATGCTGGCCGCAGTATAACCACCCCACCTCCAGCTTCACCTTTAACCGCATGAGGAATAGATGTTTCAGCCAAAGGCACCTCAATCAAATTTTTTTTGGCATCCTGAACAGCTTTGGCTATGGCCACCGGTACCTCTCTGGCTTTGCCTTTGCCAACTCCGACCAAACCATTTCCATCTCCAGCGGCCACTAAAGCTGAAAAACTTAAATTTTTGCCTCCTTTAACAACTTTGGTCACTCTCCTTATAGAAATAACCTGATCTTTTAATTCAATTTCTTGTTCTTCGACTTCTTTGTTTTCATCTTCAACCACTTGATCTCCTCCTTTAACTTTTCCTCCAGACTAAAATTTAAGTCCTCCCTTCCTCATAGCTTCTGCCAAAGCTTTAACTCGGCCATGATAAGGGTACGCTCCTCTATCAAAGACAATCCTGCTAATCTTTTTCTGCTGTAGTTTTTTGGCCATTATGTCTCCCAAAATTCTAGAGGCCTCTATGTTTTTATAATTTTTTTGCTTTTCCTTGAATTCCTTTTCTAATGTAGAAGCTGAAACGATTACCTGGCTCTGTTCATCATCTATGGCTTGAGTATAAAGATAACGATTACTCTTAAAAATAAAGACTCTAGGGCATAAAGAAGTGCCTTTTACTTTCTTTCTTATTCTTTTTCTGATGCGCTCTCTAGATTTCTTCTTGAGCTCAACTTTATCTTTATACACCGCTTACCCCCGCTTTTCTTTCCTTTTTGATTAAGCGTTCACCTACATAGCGAATTCCCTTTTGTTTATAGGGGTCAGGCCGCCGAAATCTTCGTATCTCTTCGGCCACCTGTCCTACTCTCTGTTTATCAATACCTTTTACAGTAATCAGAGTAGGTTTTTCTAAGACAATTTCGATATCGTTTGGTATATTGTATATAACAGGTTTGGAATAACCCAAACTTAACTCGAGCTTATCTCTTTCTAATTTCGCTCGATAGCCAACCCCTACTATCTCCAGTTGTTTGGAGAATCCTGAAGAAACACCGATAACAGCATTATATACCAGGCTCCGATTTAATCCATGAAAACAGCGCTGTTTTTTAGAATCATCTGACCTGGATAAAATCAGATTATTATTCTCAACCTTGGCCCGAATGCCAGGAAATAGAGGCGAAGTCAATTTCCCCTTTGGACCTTCGACTTCAATTTTATCAGCTAAGATATTAATTTTTACTCCTTGGGACAAAGGAATGGGTTGTTTTCCTACTCTTGACATATCTTCTGCTCCTCATTCATTAGTGTTACCAGATATAGCATAAAACTTCTCCCCCTACTCCTAATTCTTGGCATCTTTTCCCTGTAATTACTCCTTGAGAAGTGGAAATAATGGCTATCCCCAAGCCATCTAAAACTTGAGGAATATTATCACGGTCACAATAGATTCGACAGCCAGGCCGACTGACACGGCGCAATCCCGAGATAACGCTTTCGTTATTTTCGCTATACTTAAGCACCAGTATTAGCACTCCCTGTTTATTATCATCTATAACCTTAAAATTTTTTATATAACCTTCATCTTTTAAAATCTTAGCTATCTCAACTTTTATCCTGGAAGCAGGTAGACTGACATCTCTCTTTTTTACACGGACTGCATTTCTTATCCTGGTCAACATATCAGCAATAGGATCACTTAAGCTCATTTTCTCTGTCCTTTCTTAAAATTTACCAAGAAGATTTAACCACTCCAGGAATTTCTCCTTTAAGGGCTAACTCACGAAAGCAAAGACGGCACATATCAAACTTGCGATAGTAGCCGCGAGAACGTCCGCATATTCGGCATCGACTTTTTTTTCTAACCGGATATTTCGGCTCTCTCAAATATTTAGCCATACAAGACTTTCTAGCCACTTTTTCCTTCCTTTTAAAATTCACTAAAAGGCATGCCCAATTTTTTTAACAAGACATACGCCTCCTTATTATTCTTAGCTGAAGTAACAATCGAAATATTCATTCCCCTTGATTTTTCAACCCTGGTGTAATCTATCTCTGGAAAAACAAGCTGATCCTTTATGCCCAATGTGTAATTACCCTGACCATCAAAGCTGTGTGGAGAAACTCCCCGGAAATCTCTGACCCGAGGAAGAACTATATTGACTAATCGGTCAAAAAATTCATACATTCTCCTTCCCCGCAGGGTCACATAACAAGCAATTGGTTGCCCTTTACGTAATCTGAAAGAAGATATAGACTTTCTGGCCCTGCCCACGGCTGGCCACTGGCCGCTGATAAGACTTAATTCAGTTTTAGCTGTATCTAAGGCTTTAATATTCTGGGTGGCTTCCCCAACTCCGATATTAATAACTATTTTTTCCAGACGAGGCACAGCCATTTTATTTCTAATAGATAATTCCTTCTGCAGTTCTGGTATTATTTCTTTTCTGTATTTCTCTAAGAGACGACTCATTTTCTTAGCCTTATTTTTCCTTTTCTAAACTTGCCTCACATTTGGCACAAACTCTAATCTTTCTACCGTCTTCTAATCTTTTTTTCTTTACTCTGACTCCCTGACCACATTCAGGACAATACATCATCAAATTAGAGATATGGATAGGAGCTTCTTTCTCCATTATCCCTCCCTGAATATTTCTACTTTGATCCTGACGGACAAACTCCTTAACAAAATTTACTTTTTCAACGACTACCCTTCCCTCTTGGGGAAAAACTTTTAATATTTTGCCCATTTTACCCTTATCTTTTCCAGTTCTAACAATGACTGTATCATTCTTTTTAAATAACAATTTATTCATCAAAGAACCTCCGGAGCCAGAGAGACAATTTTCATGAATTTCTTTTCCCGTAATTCTCGGGCTACAGGACCAAAAACACGAGTGCCCACCGGTTCTCCACCTCTATCAATAATAACCGCCGCGTTATCATCAAAGCGGATGTAAGAACCATCTTGGCGGCGAACCTCCTTCTTGGTGCGGACAATAACAGCTCTGACAACTTTTCCCTTAGGTATTTTACTTTCAGGTTCAGCTTCTTTTACTGTAGCTGAGATAACATCGCCAACAGAAGCAGCTTTCCCCACTCCTCCTCCAAGAGGAGTGATGCACAGAATTCTTTTGGCACCTGAGTTATCAGCTACCTTGAGCATGGTCTCGGATTGAATCATTGGTTCTTATCCTTAACCTCCTTAACTGGTTCTCGATTAGAAAGTTCTAGGATTTCCAACACTCGCCATCTTTTTCTTCTGCTTAAAGGCCTCGTTTCCACTATTCTGACCACATCACCCACTTTACATTTCTCATATTCATCATGAGCTAAAAATTTCTTTCTCTTTTTTATAATTTTTTTATAAAGGGGGTGTCTAACTGGCCTCTCTACCAAAACTGTAACAGTCTTCTTCATTTTATCGCCGATAACTACGCCAATTTTAGTTGTCTTTCTTCCTTGAGTATCTTTCATTCTTTATCCTGACCTTTTTTTTCTCTTAAAATAGTCTTTATACGGGCTATATCTTTTTTTATATTTTTCAGTTTCATAGCATTTTCTAATTGTCCAATAGCATGCTGAAATTTAAGCTTAAACAGTTGATCTTTAAGTTCCTCTTCTTGACTCTGCAATTCTTCTTCTGATAATTCTCGTAGTTCCCTTGCTTTCATTTTAATTCCTTACTCTCTCTCGAAATAAATCTGGTTCTTATAGGGAGCTTATGAGCGGCTAAGCGCATAGCTTCCCTGGCTATGCTTTCAGAAACTCCTTCCATTTCATAAATAATGCGGCCTGGTTTAATAACATCAATCCAGAATTCGGGATCGCCTTTTCCTTTACCCATTCTGACTTCAGTTGGCTTTTTGCTGATAGGTTTCCAGGGAAAAACTCTAATCCAGAGTTTTCCTTTTCGCTTGGCATAACGGCTAATTGTAATGCGACCGGCTTCAATCTGGCGAGCAGTTAGCCAACATGGCTCTAAGGCCTGAAGCCCATACTCTCCGAAGGAAAGAGTACAACCACGGAAGGCTTTACCTTTCATCCTTCCCCTTTGTTGCTTTCTGTACTTGACTTTCTTAGGCATGAGCATGATTAGATCTCCTCAATTTCAGTTGATTGGGAAGTCATCTTCGCTTTTTCTACATCAGCTTTATAAATCCAAACTTTTATTCCTATTTGACCATAGGTAGTAAAGGCTTCAGTAAAACCATAGCCTATGTCTGCTCTTAATGTTTGAAGAGGCAATTGTCCCTTTAAATACCATTCTGAACGAGCAATCTCTACTCCTCCTAATCTACCCGAGCACATTACTTTTATGCCTTTGGCCCCCATTTTCAGGGCCATATCCACAGCTCTTCGCATGGCTCTACGGTAAGCTATCCTCTTTTCAAGTTGAATGGCTATACCTTCAGCCACCAGCACTGCATCCAGTTCTGGTTTGTCCACCTCTCTTATATCCACATAAACCTCTTTCTTGGCCAGTTGCTGAAGATAAGATTTTAGGCTTTCAATCTCTTTTCCGCCTCGGCCAATGACAATTCCCGGTCGAGCTGTATGAATAATAACCCTAATCTTAGGTCCCACTCGTTCCACATCAACTCTAGAAATGCCGGCATGGTAATATCTCTCTTTAATAACCTTCTTCATTTTTAAATCTTCATGAATGAGGCGGCTATATTCTGCACCTTTAGAAAACCAGCGGGAGCTCCATTGTTTATTAAATCCTAATCTAAATCCATGAGGATGAGTCTTCTGTCCCAATTTTTATCTCCCTTTTCTCTCTTCTAAAAAAATATGGACATGGCTTGTCCTTTTTAGAATGCGAGCAGCTCTTCCCATGGGAGCAGCTCTAAACCTCTTCATTTGTGGGCTCTGATTAACAAATATTTTAGAAATATATAAATTATCGACATCAACATTTGGGTCCTTCTGTTGGGCATTGGCAATAGCTGAGCGAAGTACTTTCTCTACAATCAGGCTGGCTTTCTTTTTTTTGGAAAAACGAAGAATAGTCAGAGCTTCACCCACGTATCTATCTCTAATCAAATCAGCTACTAAGCGGCATTTCTGGGGTGAAATTCTGACGTACTTGGCTGCTGCCCTAAACATATTGTCCTGTCCATTCATCTTATTTCTTCATCCTAATAGTTCTAGCTGTTTTTGAAGTATGCCCCTTAAATGTTCTTGTCGGTGAAAATTCTCCTAGTTTATGGCCAACCATATTCTCAGTTATAAAAACAGGAATAAACTTTTTGCCATTATGAACAGCTATGGTTAAGCCAACCATTTCCGGGATTATAGTTGAACGTCGAGACCAAGTTTTAATAACCTGCCTTTTCTCTTTCTGAGTCCTGACAGCCATAATCTTTTTCAACAATTTCTCATCAATAAAAGGACCTTTTTTGACAGATCTAGGCATGGTTTATTTGCTCCTTCTTCTAATAATAAACTGCTGGGTTCTTTTATTTCTTCTCGTTCTATAACCCTTAGTAGGTTTACCAGTGGGTGAAACAGGATTACGCCCACCTTTAGCTTTTCCTTCACCACCGCCGTGAGGATGATCAATAGGGTTCATAGCTGTTCCTCTAACGTGGGGACGTCTTCCTTTCCAGCGATTTCGACCAGCTTTACCGATAGAGATATTCTGGTGGTCGAGATTGCTAATCTGGCCAATTGTAGCCCGGCAATCTAAATGAATCTTTCTTATCTCAGAAGAAGGAAGGCGAATTTGAGCATAATTTCCCTCTTTGGCCAAGATTTGGGCTCCGGCTCCCGCAGCCTTAGCCAGTTGACCTCCTTTGCCTATCCTCAACTCAATGTTGTGAATAATAGTACCCAATGGGATGAAGCGCAGAGGCATAGTGTTGCCAGGCAGAATATCTACCTGTTTGGAGGAAGAGACAATTGTCTGGCCAACTTTTAGGTTTTGAGGGGTTAAAATATACCTTCTTTCTCCATCTCTGTATTTGACCAAAGATATAAAAGCAGAACGGTTAGGATCATATTCGATTGTTTCAACTACAGCTGGAACATCAACCTTATCTCTTTTAAAATCTATGATTCTATATAATCTTTTATGGCCACCGCCTCGATGACGAATAGAGACTCGACCCTTATTGTTTCTACCTCCAGACTTAGAAAGAGGCTCTAATAGTGGCTTATAAGGATGGGTTGTGGTTAATTCTTCAAAAGTGAAACCAGTCCTTTGTCTAAGGCCAGGAGTGGTTGGTTTAAAATTCTTTATACCCATTTATACCGCCTCAAAATATTCAATCATTTTTTCGCCTTCTTTAAGCTTGACATAAGCCTTCTTCCAGTTTTTTTTCCTGCCTGTATTACGGCCCACCCGTCTTGTTTTGCCTTTCAGCCGTTGGACTCGGACTCTTTCCACTTTGACCTTGAATAATTTTTCAACAGCTTTCTTAATTTCAATTTTATTAGCTTGAGGATGAACTTCAAAGCACACTTCTCTATTTTTATCCTTCAGCCAAGTGCTCTTCTCCGTAAGCAGCGGCCTTAGAATTATCTGATAAGGATCTCTCATGGTTGTAATTTCTCCATTAAGGAAACAAAAGCATTTTGAGAAAAAATAAGCCACTTATGATTCAATACATCATAAACATTAACCTGGTTGTAATCGACCGCTTTTACTTCAGGTATATTGCGAACTGACAAAAATAAATTTTTATTATGGTAGTCATCAATAATTAAAGCCGAGTCTAACTTAAATTTATCTAAAAATTTAAGACCTTCTTTGGTTTTAGGTTCTTTAAATTCCAGGGTTTTGATTATTAGCAATTGTTTTTCGCTATACTTCAAAGCCAGGGCAGATTTTAAAGCATTTTTTCTTACTTTTTTTGGCAAATTATAATAATAATCTCTTGGCTTTGGACCAAAAATTCGGCCGCCTTTTCTCCATAAAGGTGAGCGAATACTGCCGGCTCGAGCTCTACCTGTTCCCTTTTGTCTCCAGGGTTTGCGGCCGCCTCCTCTAACTTCTCCTCTGGTCTTAGTCGAAGCTGTTCCTCGTCTCCTGTTGGCTTGCCAGTTGACTACTGCCTCATAAAGTAAATGTTCTTTGATTGGATAGGAGAGCACCTCCGGAGGCACAGACATTTCCTCAATCTTCTGGCCGCTTTTATCCAAGACTTGTACTTTTCTCATTTTTTCTCTTTCCTTCTAGCTTGATGAGATTGAAAGTCAGCCTTCTTGATTAGAAGATAACCTCCCTGGGCACCAGGAACGGCTCCTTTTACTACCAATAAATTTTTTTCCTTGTCAGCTTCGATAACCACCAAACTTTTGACAGTTACTCTCTTCTGGCCCAATTGACCAGGAAGCTTTTTCCCCTTAATTACTTTGGAAGGAAAAGCAGAAGCTCCAATAGAACCGGGAGCTCTATGAAACATAGAACCATGCGAGGCCTTGCCTCCTTTAAATCCCCAGCGTTTCATAACTCCAGCAAATCCCTTTCCCTTACTGGTCCCTACTACATTTACTTTTTCTCCCACTCGGAAAATATCCACATAAAACTGGTCTCCTTCCTTAACTTCTCTTTTATCATCAAAGCGAAATTCTTTAAGTATTTTGGTGGGGATTGCCTTGGCTTTGCTTAAATGCCCTGACATCGGTTTGTTTACTCTCTTAGCTGGTTTTTCCTCAATAAACCCAAGTTGAAGGGCAGTATATCCATCCCTATCTCTTGTTTTCTTCTGAATAACTGTACAAGGTCCTGCCTTGATGACTGTTACTGGTATGGCATTACCATTTTTATCAAATGTCCGGGTCATACCTATTTTCTTCCCAATTAGACCTTCAATCATAGCTATTCGCCTCCGGCTCCAAAGGCTTGAATCTCAACATCAATACCAGCTGGCAAATCCAATTTTTGCAGCTCGTCAATCGTTTCATTATTATAATCGCTAATATCTATTAGCCTTTTGTGAATTCTCATTTCGAAATGTTCTCGAGACCTTTTGTCTACATGAGGAGAACGAAGGACACAAAATCTATGAATCCTAGTGGGCAGGGGTATAGGACCGGCTACTTTGGCTCCTGTCCTTTTCGCCTTGATAACGATATCTTTAACTGACTGGTCCAACAGTCGATGATCAAAAGATTGAAGTCTGATTCTTATTTTTTCCATTTTTTTCTCTTCCTCAGTTCTCCTCTTCTATTTTATCCTCGTATTTACTTTCTCATTTAATTTATTTCTCTAATCTTTTTCTTAGAGCAGCTGGCTTGTAACATCAAACCCTCCAACTGAATTTTCCTTCAACTTTTTACTTTTAACCTTTCACTCCTTCCTTCTCTATCTTTACTCCATTATCTCCGTAACCGTACCTGCACCTACAGTCCGCCCTCCCTCTCTTATAGCAAACCTTAATCCTTTCTCCATAGCCACATCCGTTATCAACCCTATCTCCAAATTCACATTGTCCCCAGGCATCACCATCTCTACCCCAGAAGGTAACTTCACCGTCCCCGTCACATCCGTCGTCCGAAAATAAAACTGCGGCCTATACCCAGTAAAAAACGGCGTGTGCCGCCCTCCTTCCTCCTTCGTCAACGCATATATCTCAGCCTTAAACTGATGATGCGGCGTTATAGAACCAGGCCTGGCTAACACCATCCCCCGCTCTACCTCATCCTTACCCGTACCACGTAACAATACCCCTATGTTGTCACCAGCTATCCCCTCATCCAACGTCTTGCGAAACATCTCTACCCCTGTCACTACCCGCTTGCGCGTCTCCCCAAATCCTACTATCTCTACCTCCTCTCCTACCCTAATCCGCCCACGCTCTACACGCCCCGTCACTACCGTCCCTCGACCACTTATCGAAAATATGTCCTCTATCGGCATCAAAAACGGCTGATCCACTAACCTCACCGGCTCCGGTATATACTCATCCACCGCCGCCATCAACTCCATTATCGGCTTGTTTACCTCAACCCCAGGATCACCATCAGACTCCAACGACTTCAACGCACTCCCCCGAATAACAGGTACCTTCTCCCCAGGAAACTCATACTTCGTCAATAACTCCCTCACCTCTAACTCCACTAAATCCAATATCTCCGGATCATCCACCAAATCTACCTTGTTCATAAATACCACTACCGCCGGCACATTCACCTGCCGCGCTAACAATATGTGCTCCCGCGTCTGCGGCATCGGCCCATCATCAGCCGCCACCACCAATATCGCCCCATCCATCTGCGCCGCCCCAGTCACCATGTTCTTTATGTAATCCGCATGACCAGGACAATCTATGTGCGCATAATGCCTGTTGGCCGTCTCATACTCTATGTGCGCTATCTGTATCGTTAACCCCCTCTCCTTCTCCTCAGGCGCATTGTCTATCTTGTCAAACTCCACATACTCTACCTTGCCACCCATAGCCCTGTTCAATACCTTCGTTACCGCCGAAGTCAACGTCGTCTTGCCATGATCCACATGCCCTATCGTCCCTATGTTTAAATGCGGCTTCGTCCGCTCAAACTTTGGCTTGGCCATCTTCTCGCCTCCTTGCTTTTTTCTATCGATGAATCGGAACTCTTCCCTCTATGCGGGCCACTATCTCCTCCATTACCTGGGGAGGAGCGATCTCATAATGGGAGAATTCCATAGAAAAAACTCCTCTGCCTTGAGTTAAAGTCCTTAAAGTTGTAGCATATCCAAACATTTCTGCCAAAGGTACGATAACTTTTATAATTCTTGACCCTCCTTTAATGTCCATTTCTTCAATTTTTCCTCGCCGAGAATTTATATCTCCAACAATATCACCTAAATATTCTTCAGGAGAAACCACCACCAACTTCATGAAGGGTTCAAGGAGAACAGGCTTAGCTTTAGAAGCAGCTTCTTTAAAAGCCATCGAACCAGCTACTTTATAGGCAATGGCCGAAGAATCCACCTCATGATAAGAGCCTGAAATTAAGGTAATTTTAATATCAGTCACAGGAAAACCAGCCAGGACTCCGGTCTCCATAGCCTCTTTTATTCCACTCTGAATGTAAGGCACAAATTCTCTGGGAATTGCCTCTGCTTTAGCCTTATTGACAAATTCAAAACCTCCACCTCTTTCCAATGGCTCTGCTAAGATCTTACAATGTCCATACTGGCCTCTTCCACCTGTTTGGCGAATATACTTACCTTCACCTTCGGCTAAGGAAGTAATCGTTTCTTTATAAGCTACCTGAGGTTTCCCCAAATTGGCTTTAACCCCAAACTCCCTGGCCATGCGGTCCATGAGTATCTCTAAATGAAGCTCGCCCATACCGCAGACAAGCGTTTGACCTGTCATAGGATCTTTGGTTACTTTGAAGGTGGGATCTTCTTTGCTAAGTTTAGCCAAGGCCTCAGCCAATCGCGAGTGCTCCCGAGCCGCCCTTGGCTCAATAACCGCTGAAACCACTGGTTCAGGAAACTTTATAGGCTCTAAAACTATAGGGTGACTCCGTTCACATAGAGTATCACCGGTGGAAATATTTTTCATTGAACTCAAAGCAGCTATATCACCAGCATAAACTTCTTTTATATCCTTTCTCTTGTTAGAATGCATTTCTAGCAAACGGGAGATCCTTTCCACTCCTCCCTTGGTTGAATTATAAACCGAGGCCCCAACCCGTGTCCGGCCTGAATAAACTCTGAAAAAAGATAAAGTGCCCACATAAGGATCATTCATAATCTTAAAGATTAAAGCCGAAAAGGGCTCTTCGTCAGAAGCATGTCTTTCTTCAATTTTAAAAGTGCGCGGGTGATGACCCTTTATGGGAGGAATATCAATTGGCGAGGGTAAATAGTCTATAACAGCGTCTAGAAGAGGATGAACTCCTTTATTTCTAAAGGAAGCTCCAAAAAGAACAGGAACAATTTGAAGTGCAATTGTTCCTTTCCTGATAGCTCTTTTTACCATTTCCTCTGAAATTTCCTTCCCTTCTAAATACATCTCCATTAAATTATCATCAACATCACTAAGTTGCTCAAGCATTTCATTTCTTTTTTGAATAACTTCATCTTTAAATTCAGCCGAAACTTCTCTTACTTCAAACTTTGTTCCTAATAAATCGTCCCCCCAGTCAATCTCTTTTTGACTTACTAAATCAATAGCTCCTCTAAACTCATCTTCCCTACCTAAGGGCATCTGGATAAAAACAGGATTGGCTGCTAACCTTGTTTTCATTTCTTTAATAGCTTTTTCAGGGTTAACTCCGATTCTATCCATTTTATTGATATAAACAATTCGGGGAACACCATATCTATCTGCCTGCCGCCAGACCGTTTCTGACTGTGGTTCTACTCCTCCTACTCCACAAAGGATAATAATAGCTCCATCTAAAACTCTTAGAGAACGTTCTACTTCTACAGTAAAATCTACATGTCCAGGAGTATCAATAATATTGATTTGATGGTTTTTCCAATAACAGGTGGTAGCGGCTGAAGTAATAGTTATTCCACGTTCCTGTTCTTGAGCCATCCAATCCATAACGGCTGTACCTTCATCAACTTCTCCCATCTTGTAGGTAATGCCTGTATAGTAAAGAATCCTCTCTGTGGTGGTAGTCTTCCCCGCATCGATATGGGCCATGATGCCTATGTTCCTCACTCTTTCGATTGGATATCTTCTTGCCAACTTTTAGCTCCATTTTAATATAAATGAGACTCTCTCTTTGTCTAAAGGAGACTACCATCTATAATGAGCGAAGGCTCTATTGGCTTCAGCCATTTTATGGGTGTCTTCTTTCTTTTTTATGGCTCCTCCTCGATTATGAGCTGCATCCAAAACTTCCGCAGCCAACTTCTCTTCCATGCTTTTTCCGCTTCTATTTCTGGCAAATCTGATTAACCATCTCACCGCTAAAGAAGTAGAGCGATGAAGGGGAACTTCAATTGGAACCTGATACGTGGCGCCACCTACTCTTCTTGACTTGGTTTCCAACATGGGTCTTGTATTCTCCACAGCTTTCTCAAAAATCTTCAGAGGATCTTCTTTAGCCTTCTGTTTTACTCTCTCCATTGCTCCATAAATTATTTTCTCAGCCAGGCTTTTTTTCCCCTCTTTCATAACCGTATTAATAAATTTGGAAACAAGAGTACTGCTATAGAAAGGGTCTGGTTTCAACTTTCTTTTTTTTACTTTTCCTCTCCGGGGCATCACTCACTCCTTTATCCAGCCACCCGCTTTTCTTTCGGTCTTTTTGAACCGTACTTAGATCTACCTTTCATCCGCTCGGCTACTCCTTCACAATCGAGGCTACCCCGGATAACATGATAGCGAACTCCAGGCAAATCTTTGACCCGGCCGCCTCTAATAATAACTATAGAATGTTCCTGAAGGTTATGTCCTATTCCAGGAATATATCCTGTAACTTCTATATTATTGGTTAATCTTATTCTAGCCACTTTCCTCATGGCCGAATTCGGTTTTTTAGGAGTGGTTGTAAAAACGCGAGTACAGACTCCCCTTTTCTGGGGACACCTCTCCAAAGCAGGAGATTTACTTTTGTATTTTTTGCTCGATCTCCCTTTTCTAACTAACTGATTTACTGTCGGCACTAAATCCACTCCTTTACAATATTCTGGATTTCCTCATCCCGACTTAAAATCGGACCGGAATGATTGTGAGGATAATAGCAAAAAGTATTAGCTATGTCAAGGATTTTGAGGCAGTTAGACCAAATTCTAACTCTGTAGATGAAAGTCTAATTCTTTGCTCTCTTCTCCTTTTTTTTCCTTCAATTCAAGGTTACGATAATACCTGTAACCGGTTCCAGCCGGAATCAGTCTGCCCATAATTATATTTTCTTTAAGCCGTCTCAGATGGTCAACCTTGCCATAAAGACTGGCTTCAGTTAAAACTCTAGTAGTTTCTTGGAATGAAGCTGCTGAGATAAAACTATCTGTACTTAAAGCGCTCTTGGTTATTCCCAGGAGTAAAGGCCTGGCTTTAGCTGGTTTGCCACCTTTTTTTATTATCTTCTCATTCTCTTCTTGAAAGACGAATTTATCAACCTGTTCGTCGACTAAGAAGTCTGTATCTCCGACTTCTTCCACTTTAACCCAGCGCAACATTTGACGGATTATAATTTCTATATGTTTGTCGTTGATAGTAACACCCTGTAATCTGTAAACTTCTTGAATTTCCCGAAGCAGATACTCAGCCAGCTCTTTCTCACCCAAAACTTTTAGAATATCATGAGGATTAACTGAGCCATCCATCAGCGGTGTTCCTGCTTTAACTCTTTCTCCTTCACCCACACAGACATGAGCACCCTTGGGGATATAATAATCCTTTTCTCCTCCTCTTTCATTGGTTACCGTAACCTTTCTGTGGCCTCTAACTAATCCTCCAAACTTCACTACCCCATCTATTTCTGAAATTATAGCCGGAGATTTAGGTCTTCGGGCTTCAAATAATTCTTCAGCTCGGGGCAGCCCTCCAGTAATATCTTTAGTCCTAGCTACCTCTCGGGGGATCTTAGCTAATATATCTCCAGCAAAGACTTTATCTTTATCCTTAACCTCTAAATTCGCTCCAGAGGGAAGAAAGTATTTTCTAAGAGTTTTTTTGTTATTATCCTTGATAATAATCTGAGGCTGCATTTTTTCATCTTTAGGATCAATAATTACCTGGCTAATTAAGCCTGTAAACTCATCCTGGACTTCTTCCATGGTAATACCTAGAACCACATCATGAAAATGAACATAGCCGCTCTCTTCAGTCAAAATAAAAGTATTAAAAGGATCCCATTCAGCAAACTCCTCCCTGGCTTTTACTTCTTCTCCTTCCTTGACCAGGATCTTAGCTCCATACGGAACCTGATAATGCTCGATTTCCCTACCTCTATGATCGAGAATAGCAATATTAGCATTACGATTAACCACTACTAAAGTTCCTTCTTTATTGGTAACTGATTTTAAATTATTGAACTTAATAACTCCGTTGTTTTTAGCTTCCAACATGGATTTTTCAGAACCTCTCATAGCAATACCGCCAACGTGAAAAGTTCTCATGGTAAGCTGTGTTCCTGGTTCTCCAATGGATTGGGCTGCAATTACTCCTACAGCTTCTCCCAGTTCAACCAACCTTCCTGAAGCCATGTCACGTCCATAACAAAGTTGACACACCCCCCTCTTGGACTCACAGGTCAAGACTGAACGGATTTTGACTCTTTCTATACCTAATTGTAAGAATTTTTGAGCTACCTCTTCAGTGATCTCCTCATTCATATCGACAATTACTTCATTAGTATCAGGATTGACTACTCGTTCTAAAGATATACGACCAATAATTCTATCCTCAAAAGGCTCGATAAGCTCTCCATTCTCGACAATAGCTGAAACATTAATTCCTTTTAAGGTGCCACAATCATGTTCATCGACTATAACTTCCTGGCCAACATCAACTAGCTTTCGGGTTAAATAACCAGAATTAGCTGTTTTTAGGGCAGTATCAGCCAAACCCTTACGAGCACCATGGGTCGAGATAAAATATTGGAGGACGTTGAGTCCTTCTCTTAAATTGGAAATGATAGGAGTTTCAATGATCTCACCTGAAGGTTTACTCATCAACCCCCTCATTCCAGCTAGCTGACGAATTTGCTGCTTATTTCCTCTCGAACCGGAATCAGCCATAACAAATAAGGGATTGAGTTCCGGTCCCTCAAAACTAATTTTTCTCATTTTCTCAATCATAGCGCTGGAAACTTTATCAGTTACTGAACCCCAAATCTCAACTACCCTGTTGAAACGCTCTCCAGCGGATATGGTCCCTTCTCGATAAAGACTCTCGATTTTCTGGACTTCTTTCTGCGCCTTATCTATCAGCTTTGATTTCTCCTCAGGAACAACAAAATCATCGATTCCTAGCGAAAATCCGGCTTTGGTAGCATAATTGAAGCCCAATTCTTTCATTTTATCCAGCATCTCTATAGTTGGTTGAAGTCCCACTCTTAAATAAGTGTAAAAAACTAGACTTTCCAGCCCCTTCTTCTTAAGCATACCATTGATAAAAGGGATCCCTTCAGGTAGAATGCTGTTAAATATAATTCTGCCTGGAGTTGTCTCAATCAGCTTACCTTCAATTTCAGCTACTGGACAGGTCATTACTGCTTGATCGTCATAAAAAGTAGCTAAATTCATAAATTGTCCGCTGAACTTAAACTTAATTCTGGCATGGAGGCAAATCTCTTTATTTTCGAGAGCAAGCAAAGCTTCTTCAGGCGAGGTGAATATCCGACCTTCTCCTTTTTCACCTTTTCTTTCTAAAGTCAGATAATAGCAGCCAAGAACCATATCCTGGCTGGGGATAGCCAAGGGGCGACCATGGGCAGGCGAGAGAATATTATTGGTCGAAAGCATCAATGTTTGAGATTCAACTTGAGCTTCTACTGATAATGGGATATGAACTGCCATCTGATCACCGTCAAAGTCAGCATTAAAAGCAGCACAAACTAAAGGGTGAATTTGAATAGCCTTTCCTTCAATCAAAATTGGCTCAAAAGCTTGAATTCCCAGACGATGGAGAGTGGGCGCTCTGTTGAGGAGGATCGGATGTTCTTTTACTACTTCTTCTAAATAATCCCAGACTTCTGGCCTTTCTTGTTCATGCCATTCTCTAGCCACCTTAACACTAGGGACTAGACCGTCTTTTTCAAGCTTGTGAAAAATGAAGGGCTTGAATAATTCAAGGGCCATCTTCTTGGGTAAGCCGCATTGATTTAATTTTAGTTCCGGACCGACAACAATCACTGATCTCCCTGAGTAATCAACTCTCTTTCCCAGCAGGTTCTGGCGGAATCTTCCCTGCTTCCCTCTTAAAGCTTCGCTTAGGGATTTGAGAGGTCGCCGGTTAGCTCCCAGATGGATCCGGCCCCTCTTGCCGTTATCAAAAAGAGCGTCAACAGCTTCTTGGAGCATTCTTTTTTCATTGCGAATTATAAGTTCAGGAGCTTTAAGTTCTATCAATTTTTTCAACCGGTTATTTCGGTTTATGACTCTTCGATAAAGGTCATTTAAATCAGAAGTAGCAAAACGACCTCCGTCTAAACGGACTAAAGGCCTCAAATCAGGCGGAATAACGGGAATAACATCGAGAATCATCCATTCTGGCCGGTTGCCAGATTCTTTTAAGGCTTTGAAGACCCGCAATCTTTTGGCGTAGCGAAGTCTTCTCTGCTGAGAAGTCTCTTCTTTCATTAACTTTCTCAACATTTTTGCTTCTTTAGAAATATTAATTTTCTCCAGAAGTTTCTTTATTGTTTCGGCTCCTATAGAGGCCTCAAACTTATCTCCATATTTCTCTCGGGCTTCTTTATATTCTTCTTCAGTAAGAAGCTGTTTCACCCGTAATGGTGTTTTACCTGGATCAATGACTATGTATGATTCAAAGTAAAGGACTTTTTCTAAATCCTTAATGGAAAGATCAAGAATAAGGCCAATTCGGCTAGGTGTGCCCTTAAAAAACCAGATGTGAGCTACAGGAGAAGCCAGCTGAATATGTCCCATCCTTTCCCGTCTAACTTTGGAGCGAGTAACCTCCACTCCGCACCGTTCACATATAATCCCCCTGTATTTCATTCGTTTATATTTACCGCAAAGACATTCATAATCATTGATAGGACCAAATATCTTGGCACAAAAAAGCCCGTCCTTTTCGGGTTTAAAGGTACGATAGTTGATAGTTTCGGGTTTGGTCACTTCACCCCAAGACCAGCTTTTTATTTTTTCTGGAGAAGCAATACTAATTCTTACCCGGTCAAAATCTACTTTTGGTTTACCACTCATAGTCTGTCGGCCATTCATTGTCATTCTCCTTTTAAAATTCGAGGAACATCAATACCCCACGGCAGAATCTCTTCCTTCTCCTCTTTCTCCAATTCAACGTTTAGACATAAACTCTGTAATTCACGAATCAGAACATTGACAGATTCTGGAAGGCCTGGCTTGAAATCCAGATCTCCCTTAACTATAGATTCATAAATCTTGGCTCTGCCTTCGACATCATCTGATTTTGCCGTTAAAAGTTCATGCAGAGTATATGCAGCCCCATAGGCTTCTAAAGCCCAAACTTCCATTTCTCCAAAGCGCTGCCCACCAAATTGGGCTTTTCCACCGAGAGGCTGTTGAGTGATAAGAGAATAAGGCCCGGTAGAACGGGCATGAATTTTATCATCAACAAGATGGTATAGCTTCATTATATAAATATAGCCAACGGTGATCTCATGATCCAAAAGTTCTCCTGTAATGCCATCATAAAGAGGTATCTTTCCCGATTCAGGCAAGCCTGCTTTCTTTAACAATCCTTTTATTTCATGTTCCTTTATACCGTCAAAAACAGGAGTTGAAATCCATAGGCCAAGTTTCTTAGCTGTCCAACCTAAATGTGTTTCCAGTATTTGGCCAACGTTCATTCTTGATGGTACTCCCAGAGGATTTAGAACAATCTCCACTGGAGTTCCATCTGGGAGACGAGGCATATCCTCTTCAGGAACAACTTTAGCAATAACACCCTTATTGCCGTGGCGACCAGATATTTTATCTCCAACTGAAAGTTTCCTCTTCATAGCAATAAAAACTTTTATGGCTTGAATAACTCCTGGAGCAAGTTCCTCGCCTTTCTTGAGCGTCTCCACTTTGTCCTTAAATATGGATCTTAAGGCGTCTATTTGACGTTTAACTTTCTTATCAATATCTTTTATTTTCTTTTCTATGGCTGGTTTTTCTTCCCACTTTAGCTTTAAAATATGATCAGCTTTCAGTGTATCCAGGAGGCTTTTGTCCAATTTAGTGCCTTTTTTAAAGATAGTATCTCCAACTTTCAAATCTTTAGGAAGTTTTTCTCCTCGGATCACATTCTTAATCTTTCTCCATTTCTCTCTTTCAAGGATACTTATTTCATCCTCCAGGTTTCTCTTCATTTTAGCTATTTCTTCTTTTTCTATAACTTTAGCTCTTGGCCCCTTCTCACTCCCTCGTCTGGAAAAAATTCTAACATCAATTACTGTCCCTTCTATCCCTGGCGAACAATACAAAGAGGCATCCTTGACGTCAAGAGCTTTTTCTCCAAATATGGCTTTAAGCAATTTTTCTTCAGGAGAAAGCTGAGTTTCCCCCTTTGGGGCTACCTTTCCCACTAAAATGTCTCCAGACTTCACATGAGCTCCTATCCGGACAATACCATTTTCATCTAAATTACGCAGAACATTCTCAGGCACATTAGGAATATCTCTTGTTATTTCTTCAGGACCTAACTTAGTATCTCGAGCTTCAATAGTTTCTTCGATAATATGGATAGAAGTAAAAATATCATCCTTGATTAATTTTTCGCTGACAATAATAGCGTCCTCAAAGTTATAGCCTCTCCAAGGCATAAAAGCACATAAAACATTCCGGCCCAAAGATAATTCACCTTTGTCTGTACAAGAACTGTCGGCCAATATTTGACCTTTAACCACTCTATCCCCTTTTCTGACAATTGGTCTGTGGTTGATAGCTGTATTCTGGTTTGTTCTTAAAAATTTTGTCAGCAGATAAAGGTCAGTCCCGACTTCATGTTCCCTGGCTCCACCACTTTCATCAACTCGAACCAGGATTCTTTCAGCATCAACAAATTCTACAACTCCAGAACGCCTACAGACCACAACGTCTCCCGATCCTTTGGCCACCAGATGCTCCATGCCTGTGCCCACTAAAGGGGCCTCCGGTCTTAATAAGGGAACAGCTTGACGCTGCATATTAGAACCCATTAATGCTCTATTAGCATCATCATGTTCTAAAAAGGGAATTAAAGAAGCAGACAGCGAAACCAGCTGTTTGGGTGAAACATCAATGTAGTCAATTTGTTCGCGAGGAATAAGTCGAAAATTGCCAGCTTGGCGGGCATCGACTAACTCATTAACAAAACGACCTTGATCATCAATCTGAGCATTGGCTTGGGCTATATTATATTTTTCCTCCTCCCAGGCAGTAAGATAAAAACAATAAGGTTCGACCACCGGGGCTTGGTAATTATTGTCTTTTTTTAATTTCCTTATTTCCTTTTCTAGAACATCTTTTTCTATTACTTCCCCTATTTTAAAGGAACTATTCCCAGGATGAAGGATTTTCACATAATCTATTATTTTCCCATTCCTTACTTTCCGGTAAGGAGTCTCGACAAAACCAAAATCGTTCACCCGGGCAAAGCAACTTAAAGAAGAGATTAAACCAATGTTAGGCCCTTCAGGAGTCTCGATGGGACAAATTCGCCCATAATGGGAAGCCTGAATATCCCTGACTTCAAAACCTGCTCTCTCCCTACTGAGTCCTCCCGGCCCCAAGGCACTTAAACGCCGTTTATGGGTAATTTCGGCTAAGCTGTTAATCTGATCCATGAATTGGGAAAGCTGAGAGCTTCCAAAAAACTCTTTTAAAGCAGCAATCACTGGCTTAGAATTGATCAAGTCTTGAGGCATAGCAGAAGCTAAATCTGTAGCCACTGTCATTTTTTCTTTGATTGTTCTCTCCATTCTGGTCAGTCCAATCCTAAAGGCATTTTCTACCAATTCTCCTACTGAGCGAACTCGCCGATTTCCGAGATGATCGATGTCATCGACAACTCCCTCGCCTTTCCGCAGGGCTAGTAAATATTTAATAACTTCAACAAAGTCCATAGGCGATAGGGTTTTTTCTTCTAATGGTCTCTCCAGTCCCAGTTTGATGTTCATCTTGAGACGGCCGATAGGAGAAAAGTTATACTTCTGGGGATTAAAAAATAGATTATGGAATAAGTGGTGAGCACTCTCCATAGTATGAGGCTCTCCGGGCCGCAGTTTTCGATAAATCTCAGCTAAAGCCTGATTGCTGTCTCGACAGATATCTTTTCTTAAAGTATTGGAAATGATATCTCCAAATTTGTCTTTTTCTGGAAAAAATATTTCAAAAGGCTCCTTCTGCTGAGCTAACTTTTGAAGGCGGTTGTCATCAAGAGCTTCATTTACTTTAACTATCCCCTCTATATTGGTCAAAGAAAAAGCATCTCTTAATTCCCTCTCTTTGAGTAAAACCTCATTTATTTTTAGATTTTTAAGCTTCTGGTAGATTTCTTTAGTAATCTTCTTATCAGCTGGAGCTATTATTGTTTTTGTGCCTGGCTCAAGGATATCTTCTTCTAAAATTTTGCCAATTAGATTTTCCCTGAGTTCCCAGTAGAATCGTCCGTTCTTGGGAAGTAATTTATAAGTATTGTAGAAAAGTCGGAGTATTTCTTCATTTGAGCCAAATCCCAGAGCTCTCAAAAAGACAGAGGCTAAAAACTTTTTCTTGCGATCCAGTCTGACATATAATAGATTCTTGCTGTCATATTCGAATTCAACCCAGGCTCCACGATAAGGGATGATCTTACCAATATAAAATCCTTTACTTTCTCCCTGTCTGAAAAAAACACCTGGCGATCTCTGCAGCTGGCTGACTATTACCCGTTCAATGCCATTAAAAATGAATGTACCCTTATCAGTCATCAAGGGGATATCTCCGAAATAAACTTCTTGTTCTTTGATATGTTTTAATCTTTTGGCTTTAGTGGCTGGATCCTTTTCCCAAGAAATCAATCTTACTTTTAATCTGAGAGGTACAGCATAGGTATAGCCCTTCTGGATACATTCATTTGGACTGTACTTCATTTTGAGAGAAACTTTATCACCACAGTAATCACAGAGAGGAATGCTAATTTTTTTCATTGAGCCACAATAAGGGCAGATTTCCTTCTCGGTGAGTTCTACATCGGCTGGCAGTAGTGTGCCACAAGCTTGACACCTATATCTCGAATTTTCAACTCCTTTAAGACGACCACACTTACATTCCCAATTGCCAATAGAATAGCTAATAAATTCTAATCGAGTTGTTTCTTTGAAATCAGAAATTGGAAAAACATCCTTAAAAGCAGCTTGAAGACCAACATCCTTTCTCTCTTCAGGTAGAAGATCCGTCTGGAGAAATTGAGCATAGGAAAGTTTTTGGATGGCTAATAAATCAGGTATAGGGATTGAAGATTTGATTTTGGAAAAATCAACTCTCTCCCTATAAATATTGTTTAATTCTTCAATCATTTTTTCTCTCTCAGAAGAGATTTTATATAGAAATTAAAACATTTCTATCTACATTCAATCATTGTAATTCTACTGTTGCTCCTACTTCCTCAAATTTTGCCTTGATCTCTTCTGCTTCTTCTTTAGATATGCCTTCTTTGACAGGTTTGGGAGCATTGTCAACCAAATCTTTGGCTTCTTTTAAACCTAAGTTGGTAACTTCTCTTACAGTTTTGATAACGTTTATTTTCTTATCTCCAATGCTTTTGAGGACGACGGTAAATTCTGTTTTCTCTTCTTCTAGTTTAGCTTCTCCCTGAGCGGCACCAGCAGGGGCTGCAGCTGGAACAGCCATGGCTGTAGCACTGACTCCATATCTTTCTTCGAACTCTTTAATATAATCTGCAAGTTCTAAGACAGTTAGATTATCCAAGTGTTCAAAAAACTCCTCTTTGGTTAACTTACTCTTGCTCTTTTTTGCTTTTGTAGAATCATTAACCTCTTTTATTTGGGCTTTGGGCATTTTTACCTCCAACTCTATTTTTTTGTTTTTAATTGACTCAACAACCAACCTAAGCTAGTTAAAGGGGCTTGCCAAGTCCTTGCTAATTTTATAAGTGGAAAGGCCATCAGATAGCCTAGTTTAGCCAATAAATCCTGACGAGAGGTAAAGCTGGCAATTTCTCTAAATCTTTCTCCCTTAAAAAATTGACCTTCCAGCATTCCTCCCTTTACATTTAAAACTTTATGCTGCTGGGAGAAATCTTTTATCATCTGGGCTAGTCCAATGGGCTCTTCAGACGCAAAAGCAATGGCTGTTGGCCCTTGAAAATAATTTTTTAATTCCTCAGGAAAATCATCCTTCAAGGCCCTAAGACCTAAACGATTTTTGACTACTTTAAAATAATAAGAATGCTCACGAAATTTCTTCCTTAATTCAACAAATTGAGAAACAGGCATTTTTACAAAATCTACCATATAAAAGGAATTATATTTATCAAAAGCTTGTTTGAGTTCATTGACGATCTTTTCTTTCTGGGCTTTTTTCACTTTTTTCTCCTATTTCTCTAGAACTCCCTCAGATATTTTGAGTGAGGGCCCCATGGTCGAAGCTACATGAATACTTTTTATGTATTTCCCTTTAGCAGCAGGCGGCTTAGCTTGAACCACGGCTTGAATAAAAGTTTTAATATTTTCAGCTAATTTTTCTGGAGGAAAAGTTACTTTACCTATAATAGAATGAATAATACCGGTTTTATCTACTCTAAATTCAACTCTACCAGATTTAACTTCATTTATTGCCTTTTTTAGGTCAAAGGTTACCGTTCCTGATTTTGGATTGGGCATCATTCCTTTAGGGCCCAGAATGCGGCCCAACTTGCTAACATTTCTCATCATATCAGGGGTAGCTATAACTACATCAAAATCCGCCCAGCCTTTGGCTATTTTATCAATAATGTCCTCTCCACCGACAAAATCTGCCCCGGCTTCTTCAGCTTCTTTAATCTTTTCTCCAGTGGTGATAACGCACACCTTTTTTTTCTTTCCAGTACCATGAGGAAGAACAACGGTCCCGCGGACCATCTGATCAGAATGTTTAGGATTTACACCTAAACGAATGGCTATATCTATTGATTCATCAAATTTGGCAAAACTATTATCTTTAATAAAGTTTGTAGCTTCTTCCAAGCTGTATTCATCTCTGTCTTTTAATTGTTTAACTTTAATATATTTTTTGCCTCTTTTAGCCACTGATTATCTCCAATCCCATATTTTTAGCAGTACCTTTAATGATTCTTTTGGCTGCCTCCAGGCCATAAGCATTAAGGTCGACCATCTTTATCTTAGCGATCTCTTCAATCTGTTTCTCAGTTACCTGGCCTACTTTCTCCTTATTGGGCTGCCCCGAGCCTTTAGCGATGCCGGCAGCTTTTTTTAAAAGATAAGAAGCCGGAGGCGTCTTTAAGATAAAAGTGAAAGTCTTATTTTTAAAAACAGTAATAACTACCGGAACGATTGTAGCTTCTTCCATTTTACTTGTCTTTTCATTAAACTGGCGGACAAAATCCATGATATTAATATTATGAGGGCCGAGGGCTGTGCCGACGGGTGGTGCGGGGCTTGCCTGGCCAGCTGGAATCTGAAGTTTGATAGTAGCTACTACCTCTTTAGCCATCTTTCCTCCTATATTTTTTCCACCTGTAAAAACTCCAGCTCTACAGGGGTTGAACGTCCAAAAATTGTTACCAATACTTTCAAAGTGTTTCTTTCATGATTAACTTCCTCAACAATGCCATTGAAATTAAAAAATGGACCATCAATTATTCGGACTGCTTCTCCTTTTTCGAAAGTATGCTTCGGTTTTGGCTTTTCAGAAGTAGTCTCCATATGCTTAACAATCTGATTGACTTCTTCTTTGCTTAAAGGTGAAGGGCGCTTTCCAGAGCCAACAAAGCCTGTAACCTTTGGTGTCTCCCGGATAACATGCCAATTCTCATCGTTCATTTCCATTTCAATTAATATATATCCAGGATAAGACCTTTTAGTAGAGACTACTTTCCTTCCCCCTTTTATCTCTACTACACCTTCGGTAGGTATGATAATCTGACCAATCTGATCATCCAGATTCAGTTCTGCAGCTCTTTGTCGAATAGACTCAGCCACAAACTTCTCAAACCCTGAATAAGTATGAACGACATACCAGTTCTTTGCCATGATTATTTAGCCTATCCAAAAAAAGATTTTATTTGAGAGACCACCCACGAAAAAATAATATCCATAAAAAACAAATAAAAACCAAAGAAAAAGGTAGCAATAATAACTACAATGGTTGTACTGTAAACTTCTTTCCTTGAAGGCCAGGTCACTTTTTTCACTTCTGCCCTGACCTCTTTCAGAAAAGGAACAAAGCGTTTGTACCATCTCTCTTTTTGAGCCATTGTCTTTCCTTATTAAGTGTAATAAATATTACTCAAAAAAGTGTTTCAGCTTAGAAGAAATTATATAAGAGCTTGAACTGATCTTCCTTATTTCTTAATTTCTTATGGCAGGTGAGGCAGGACTCGAACCCGCAACCTTCGGTTTTGGAGACCGATGCTCTAGCCAGTTGAGCTACTCACCTGTCCTCCTCTATCCTTCCTCTGGCTTTTAACTACCTAATATCATTACCTTCCTTATGGATTTTGTATTTATCTTACCTCCTTATGAAGTGTATGTTTCTGACAAAATTTACAATATTTCTTTAATTCTATTTTACTTGTTTGCTTTTTCTTATTCCTTGTAGTTGTATAATTCCTTCTTTTGCACTGACTGCACTGAAGAGTTACGATCTCTCTCATTTCTTTATTAACCTTATTTCAAATTTTAATAAAAGTACTCAGGAATTTAGCTTTTCATAAGCCCGATGAGGACATCTGGGCCTATATTCATCTTTCTTTTCCTTCAACTTTTTACTTTTAACTTTTCACTCCTTCCTTCTCTATCTTTACTCCATTATCTCCGTAACC